>ENA-UOJM01001420-UOJM01001420.1-human-gut-metagenome-genome-assembly--contig:-P116-NODE-1420-length-22024-cov-5.926669_pt1 | contig 22024 bp, 23 predicted proteins | sample MGYA00242349_ERZ723896 | MGnify/ENA metagenome assembly ERZ723896 | reverse complement strand
TTTCTAAAACCTTTAGATATTTAGCCGATAGCAAAACGGCGCCCGGATAAAACCGACGCCGTTTCCGATGGCCGCTCACCTACGGCAAAAATCCAACTTAATCGGCAGGCTGCTTTTTCACAAAAGTCAGGACGACATATTTTGCCAGCGGAGACGGCCGGTTGAGAACAATGCGAAAGGCCATCCGCCCCTCAGCCTCAAGAACGGTCAGCGGCGTCTTATCATTCAGAGCCTGAAGGAGGTTGGTGTTTTTATCAAGGACTTCGACCCGAATAAGCGGCATTTCAACTTCAAAAGGATTGGTATTGGCGATATATCCTTTTATTTCAAGTTTGCGGACATAATCTTCCTCATATTCGCGGCGCACGACATTTTGGAACTCCAGCCCCTCGCCGACAATTTTAGCCTCTATGCCCAACGCCGCATAAAACGCTTCCGCCTGGGGGAAAGCGCGGACAATTTCGAATCGGGCGGCAAAAAGTCCCAACGCCACCAGAAACAAAAGCAGCAACAGATAATATTTCAACGTACCGGGATGATCCAGACCAAGCATATGTTTCAGGCGGCTGAACAGGCGGCTGGCGGCCGGACGGGTTTGTTCCTGCCGGAACAGATCCTGAGTCTGGGTCGAGAGGCGGGCAAAAATATCATTCATTACCGCAGTTTCGGGAGCCGGTTCGGAGGCAGTTTCGTCCTCAGGCTCTGCCGGGCTGCCTTCCGCCGAAACGGCCGAAACTTCCGTTTCGGCTGGTACGTCTGTTCCTTCGGCCTTGTTTACGGGCGGTTCAGGCTGCGGTTCGACCAAATCGTCCCGGGTGCAAAACCAGATTTCCCCACATTTGGCACAGCGCATCTTTTTCCCGTTTTCGGGAATCAATTCAGGCTCTACGGCATAGCCAGTCTTGCATTTCGGACAATATAAAAGCATTCTTTAACCTCTGAAAATCACTATAGGCACAAAAACCATATAATCAAAGTAAAAAAAACGTTTTATTAAATATAATATTGCTATATCTTAGATACAAATTTTTAATAAGGAGCACACATTGTTGAAAAGCGGTAATTACCCTGACGCCATTATCGAAATGCAGAATGTCGGCATCCGTTACGGCCAGGGAGCTGAAGTTTTAAGCGACATCAAACTCTCGTTGAAACGCGGTTCGTTTCATTTTCTGACCGGACGCAGCGGCGCAGGCAAAACTTCGCTGCTGAGCATGATGTATCTGGCTCAGAAACCGAGCCGGGGAATCGTCAGTGTCTTCGGCAAGAACGTTAATTTCACCAACAGGGACTCCTTAGCCATGCTGCGGCGCAAAATCGGGGTCGTTTTTCAGGATTTCCGCCTGCTTGACCATCTGTCAGCCTTTGACAACGTAGCCCTGCCGCTGCGGGTTTGCGGCATGGATGAAAAAGAAGTAAAAAAACGGGTGACCGAACTGCTGCAATGGGTTGAACTGGACAAGCACCTGAAAGCACCGGCATCTACGCTCTCCGGCGGCGAGAAGCAGCGCGTGGCTATTGCCCGGGCCGTTATTAACCGGCCGGAACTGCTGCTGGCGGACGAACCGACCGGAAACGTGGACAATGACATTGCCGCCAAACTGATGAAACTGTTCGTCGAACTTAACAAGCTCGGCACAACGGTGGTGATTGCCACCCACAGCGAAAAGCTGATTTCCGATTTTGCCTATCCGCGCCTGCATCTGCAAAACAAAAATTTGCGCGTTTACCGCCCGATAGATGTCGTAACGATGGGAGGCGCTCATGTCTAGCCCGAACAAAAATATGATTGCCCGCAAAAAAGAACTGCCATTGCAAGATGACAGCTCCAACCTGTTTTTACAGATTATGATTTCCATCGCCGTCTTTTTGTTCGGAGTTACCCTGGCCGGCGTCCTTTCCATTAATTCCATGCTGGCAGCCTGGAACGAGAGCATTCTCGGTTCGCTGACCGTGCAGATTATGCCGATAAACGACGTCAATCAGGAACAGGCAGCCGCCGAAACGCTGGCTCAGCAGGAAAAAGCCGTCGAACTGCTGAAAAGCAAGCCCGAGGTTGAAAAGGTGACCCCGCTGAACAATGCACAACTGCAAAAACTGATTCAGCCCTGGCTGGGTGACGGCGTGGCCGTCAGCGACCTGCCTATTCCGCGGCTGATTGACGTTAAACTGAAACCGGGCGCCGAAGTCGATTTTCTGCGCTGGTCGGAGGAGCTGGCGGAAACGGCACCGCAGGCTTCGCTGGACAATCACAAACTCTGGCTGAACAAACTGATTAAATTTGCCGACGGTCTTAAAGTTCTGGCTCTGGCGGTTTTGACGCTGGTGGTTCTGATTACTTCGGGCGCCATTTTCTACTGCACGCAAACCAGTCTGGGGCTGCACAAATACATTATTGAAATTCTGCACCTGATGGGAGCCAAAGATACTTATGTCGCGCAGCAATATGCCAAACGGACGGCCTGGCTGGGCTTTCTCGGCGGATTGTACGGTTTGGTTCTGGCCATTCCGACCATTTTTGTGATTGCCAATCTGGCACGGCAGATTGAAGGCGGCATTATCAGCGATGCCCGGCTGAATTCGGCCGACTGGACGGCAATTTTAAGCCTGCCCCTGTTTTCGATGCTTATTGCCATGTCCACCGCCTATTATACGGTTAAGAAAACTTTAGAGAAATTTATGTAAACTGACTTTTATGATGAAAATGCGAAGACTATTAATCATATTTATTTTGTTTACGGCGGCCTGGCTTCTCGGTTTTTTGGCGTTTACTTACCGCATTAACCATTTTCGCCCCGACGACGGCACCAAGACCGATGCGATTATTGTTCTGACCGGCGGGAAAAACCGCATCAGCGAAGCGGTTAAACTGTTAAACGACGGCTTGGGCGACAAACTGTTTATTTCCGGTGTGGCAAAGGAAACGTCGCTGGACGACCTGAGCCGGAGGGGAGACCTGTCCATTCAAAGCAAGCGGGAAATCACTTTGGACAAACGCTCGACCAACACGGTTGAAAATGCCATTGAGGCGGCGGAATGGATACGGCAAAACAAAATCAAATCAATCAGACTGGTAACATCCAACTATCATATTCTGCGCAGCGAGCAGGAATTTCGGGCGCAGAAAAACGATTTGAAAATCATTCTCCATCCGGTTTATTCGGAGAACGTTTCGCCGCAATGGTGGAAGAATCTCGGCAGCTTTGCCCTGGTGGCTTCGGAATACAACAAATTTCTGGTGGTCTGGATAAGAAGCAGGCTGGGCTGGAAAATACTTAACTGACAGAGGTGACTATGTTATATTTGCGCTCTTTTTTATTTAATCTCATCTGCTACGGAACTCTGGCTTTCGGCTGTCTGGTTACCTCCGTTGTCGGCCTGTTTAACCGGAAGATTACCATTCCGATGTGGAACAAGGGCTTTATTCCGTTTATTCTCTGGAATTTGAAACATGTGGCGGGAATTGAAATCGAAATCCGCGGTCGGGAATATATGCGCCAGGAAAACGTTCTTTATGCCTCCAAGCACGAATCGGCATTGGAGACTTATTTTATGTCCGCCTTTCTGACCAAGCTGGTTTTTGTTTTGAAAAAAGAACTGACTTATATTCCGCTGTTCGGCTGGGCGCAATATTTTTACGGCATGATTCCGGTGGACCGTTCGGCTGGCGGCGCCGCCATGAAAAACCTGCTGAAAGAAGCCAAAATCCGATTGGCGGCTAAGCGCCCGATTATGATTTTTCCGGAAGGCACCCGCGTTAAACCGGGCACGGTCAGCGGCTATAAACCGGGTTTGCTGTTTATTGCCCAAAACCTTAAAGTTCCCGTTGTTCCGGTGGCTTTAAACACCGGGTTATTCTGGCAGAAAAACTCTTTTCTGCGGCATCCGGGGAAAGTGATCATCGAATTTATGGAGCCGATGCCCGACAATCTGGATAAAAAAGATTTTATGGACGAATTGCAGAAGCGCATTGAAAACAAATGCGCCGAACTGAACGCCGAAAGCGTTAAAAACTATCCCCATATCGCCAACCTGCTGGTAAAGGAAAAATAGCCGTGAAACGTCTGCAAGCTTATCTGATTTCTTTTTTACGCCGTTATGCACTGATGCTTTCCACCGGATTGCTGACAGCCGTTATCGGCATAACCGTCATTTGGATAAGTTTGGAGCGCGCACAGCTCATCGCCGCCATCAAACAGGAACTGCTCGATATTGAAAATTCTCTCTTGGCTGCCGGATACGACGTCGCCTACGAAGAACTCGGCTTTAATCACTTTTCGCCCTGGCAGGTTATGCGTATCAAGGACCTTAAAATCTATTCACTGGACGGTGCCAATTATAAAGAATGGAAGTGTGACGAATTTGCCGTCAGCGCCGATGTTTTTGACATTCGCAAAATCCGCTTTCATTTCAGCCGCAACCAGACAATTCAAAAAGGAACTCAGACATGGGAGATGGAAGTTCCGCAGGCGTTTGCGGAAATGACGATTTCTCCCGAAAACCGTTTTCAGGATTTCAATTTGCGGATTGCCGATCTGACCGTCAAAAAGCTTTTAACAATACGGCAGATTAATTTTGCCGCCCAGCGGATGGCTCCCAAACAGGTAAATGCCAACGGCCCCTTTATCGAAACGCATCTGGATGTTCATGATTTGACCATTGCCGATTACACCGGCTGGCCGATGAACAAAGAAGTGGAATATTTTTATCTTAACGGCAATGTTATCGGCACTATCGAACGGCAGCCGATTTTCAGCGAATCTCTGTACGATTGGATTGAAAAAGACGGACATATTGAGGTCAAGAAAATGATTCTCAACTGGCAGCCGCTGGTAATGGTGGCCAAAGGCGACTTGTATTTTAACGAAAATCTGGCACCGAACCTGACGCTGAACACATCGTCGCTGGCTCTGGTCGATACGCTGGACAAGATGAACGCCAACGGCTGGCTGGAAGACAAAGGCGTTTTTGTCGCCCGTATTCTGCTGAATAACAAATCTTTCAAAAAGAATCAAAGCGACAAATATTTTACGGTGACAACGCCGCTGAAAATCAACGACAAACAAATTCTGATTGAAAATATCCCGGTCAAAACACTGGACGGGTCTGTTCGGGGCCAAGAAAAAGTTCCGTCGTCAGCAGACAGCGGAACCCCGGAAAATCAGACAAACTGATAATTTTTTTAAAGACTGACCGGACAGGCATAAGCCCCGGCAACGGAAATGTTTTTAATGCATTCTTCGAAGCCGGAAAGCCGGGAATCGTCTGCCTGAATATAGCCGTTGACCTCCACCAGGCAGGATTTTCCTTCGCTGTCAAAGGGAACCATCAGCAGCACTTTAACATCTTTAAAACCTTTTTCTTCCAACAGTTCAACCACGGTTGACGAGCTGACTTCATTCTCGACTTCAACCGACAGGAGCGAAATATCGCAGCCGCTTTTATCCGGCGCCGAACGGGAAATGACATAAACTTCTTCCGGGTCTTTTACCTCTTTGCGGCGGATAAACGGCAGTTTGGCAATAATTTGCAGGTGTTTGCCGGAAGACGCGGAAAAAGCGCTCCACCACGGTTTTTGATTGATATCATGGTTATCGCAGGGAATAACGGCCAACTGAGCCTCTCCCGAAGTCAGGGCATTCATAACCTGGCCGAAAGAACTGAAAGTCTCGCATTCGACATTGCTGCCGAAATGTTCCTGAACAATATTCACAAGACAGCCGTCATGCTCCTGCCCGCCAAACAAGGAAATTTTCAGCTTGGCATTCAGGAAAGCGCTGGCTGTCAGAATCTCGCGCCAGATTTTGGCAATGACATATTCGGGAAAATCTCCTTTATGCGCCCGCAACAGGCGTTTAATCGAAGCAGCTTCCCGTCCCAGAGAATTAGCAACGACATTGGTTTCCGACTGCTGTTTGACCAGCTCCGTCCGCTGCATCAGCAGCTCATACATCCGGGCATCAATTTCATTTATGCTCTTTTGCAATTCGGCATCTTTCTGTTCAGACATCGTTTCACTTTCTCCTTATTGCTGCGGCCCGGAGACATATTTTAAAAATATCACCTTGGCCAAACCATATATACGCTCTTCTTGCCATTCATAGCAAGCGGGAATATGCAGTTGTTCATTTTTTTCAACCTCAACCAGGCATAAGGCTCCCGGTTTCAGCCAGCCTTTGGCGGCCAGTTCCCGCAGCGCCGGTTCGCTCAGCCCCTGATTATAGGGCGCATCCATAAACAGCAGATCATATCTGCCGGCGGACGGCGGCAAAGACAGGACATTCTGCCGGAAAACACTGATCCGCTCTTTTTCTTTGGGAAACAAGGCAACATTTTTTTCCAGGCTGCGGGTATCTTTGTCGATTAGTGCAACGGCGGCCGCACCGCGAGACAGAGCCTCAAGCGCAAAAGCGCCGGTGCCGGCAAAAACATCCAGCAATTTATAAGCGCTCCAGTCCTTTTCAAGGGATGAATGCAAGATATTGAAGAGTGCTTCCCGGGCACGGTCTGCCGTCGGACGAACTTTGTCCGACTCCGGTGAGAACAGCTTCTTGCCACGATAATTTCCGGCAATAATCCTCATAGCCGGAACTTGCTCCCAAGCTGCTCTTTCAGCACTTTTCCGGGAACCTCCCTTACCTCGCCTTTTTTCAGGCTGCCGAGCTGAAACGGACCGTAAGACAGGCGAATCAGCCTGGCGACATCAAGACCGATAAATTTCATCAGTTTACGAATCTCTCGGTTTTTGCCTTCGCTGAGGGTTACCGTCAGCCAGGCATTAGTGCCCTGCTCGCTTTCAAGTTCCGCCTTGACCGGGCCGTAACTGACACCGTCCACAGTGACGCCGTCAGCCAGTTTGGCCAGTTTTTTAAGGTCAACAAAGCCGTGTACTTTAACTTTATAACGGCGGCTCCAGCCGTTTTGAGGAAGCTCAAGCTTGCGGCTCAGTTCGCCGTTGTTGGTCAGCAAAAGCAGCCCTTCGGAATTAAGGTCCAGACGGCCGACGGAAATGACCCGCGGCATTCCGGCCGGAAGATTGTCAAAAACGGTCGGACGGCTGTCCGTATCCTTATGCGTGGTCAGCAGACCGACCGGCTTGTAATAAAGCCACAGGCGGGTTGCCTCAACGGCAGGCAGCTTTTCGCCGTCAAGCAGAATCTTTTCGCTTCCGTCCACGTTGAGGGCGGGAGAGGCTACGATTTCCCCGTTGACGGTCACCCGTTTCTGTCTGATCAGTTCTTCCGCTTCGCGGCGGGAACAAACGCCGGAACGAGCCATAAATTTTGCTATTCTTTCGCTCATATTAACTTTTCCTTTTTTCTTTTTTGTTAGCATACAATCAATTATTAATCAACTAAAGGATATTAAAGTTGGAAATAAAATTTATGGAACGGGCGCTGGCGCTGGCCGCTTATGCCGCCGAACAGGACGAAGTGCCCATCGGAGCCGTGGTGGTGAATCCGGAAAACGGCGAAATTGTCAGTGAGGCCTATAACCTCAGCGAGCATGTTGCCGATGCCTCGGCCCATGCGGAAATTCTGGCCATCCGCAAGGCTTGCGAAAAGCTGAAATGCAACCGCCTGCGCGGCATGGATTTATATGTAACGCTGGAGCCCTGCACCATGTGTGCGGCGGCAATTTCTTTTGCCCGCATCCAAAACCTTTATTTCGGCGCGATTGATGCCAAAGGCGGCGCCGTCGTTTCCGGCGTCAAATTCTATGACAGCCCGACTTGTCATCATCGGCCGGAAGTTCAGGGCGGCATTATGGAGCGGGAGTGCGGGCAAATTCTGAAAGATTTTTTTAAGGCCAAGCGGGAAAAAGTCAAACTTTTAGACAAAAAGAGTTGAATTTTAGGCAAAAATAAGTTATAGTAATGATAATACAAGGAAACTAACGGGGAAAAACAATGGAAAATACAGATTACATGCAGAATCCGGAATTCAGAGACTGGTTACGCAATATCGGCTTTGACGACAAGGTTTTGCAGGACGAAATCAACAATGACGACACCAGCCGTCTGGATGACTTAATTCGCCGCTTTGAAGAAAAGAACCGCCGGGAAGAAGATGACTTTGCCCATTTTTCCCAAAAACCGCTGAGCGGAAACGAACCGGTAAACGAAGACCTTGACACCTATTACAAAAACTGGTGCGAACAGGAGCACCAGCCGCCTTATGTCTATGAAAATACCAATGAGCAATCCCCGGCTTATGGTATGAAATATTATAAGACCGAGGAAGACAAAACGGCAGGCAAACCGGCTGCACGCGCATTGTATCACGACGCTAAAAACGTTGAAGTCGAGAGCACCGACGACAAAGGCCCTGATTATGAATTTTTGGATGCACTGGTCCGCAAGGCCGCTTTGGACGGTCAGCCGGGAATTATTTTCGAAGACGGCATGACACCGGAATTTGCCAACAAACTGGCAGCCGCCTGTGTCAAATACGGCCTGAAAATGAAAGGCCAGCCGGAAAACATTGACGTCAGCGAATTTGCCGACCAGCTGACGCCGGAACAGAAAGCCAATATTGAAAAATATAATCAGGGTGAGAAACCGTATCTGACCGATTATGAGAAAAAGCTGGCGATTACCAAAGACTATGCCGCCCACGGCACGAAAGAAGCCGACATCAGCCGGCATCAGGATCCGGCGGAACAGGCAGCCTGGTTTGCCGCTTATAAAGAGGCCGGCATTGAACCGCAGAAAGCAAATCCTTTTTATTCACTGAACAAGAGTAAAATCCGCAATCTGCCGGAAAGCGCCCGCAAACAGCTGAAAGGACATAATGCCGAAACGGTAGGCAAACTGTATGAAGCCGCCAAGGCTCATGCCGTTGCCGATATGGCAAAAAATCCCACCAAAGAATTTGACTTGCGCACCAGCAAGGCCAAAGACCCGAAATCTGCCGCCCTGCTTTACGCGGCTTACACTGCTGCCGGGGCTAAAGTTGTCGGCATGGAAGAAGTCAATAAAGACAGTCAGGGAATGTTCCAGTCCGAAACTTTAGGCTTTATGCCGGAGGAAGCGCAAAAAATCGTTTCCGATTACAATTACGGCATCCGCAAAGAACAGCTGGAGGCTAAACGAAAAGAAGCCGAATATGCTTATCAGGCTGCTGTTATGTCGCCTAATCCGACACCTGAACAGCTGGAAATCATTGCCCGCCACGATGAGCGTAATGCAGCCTTAACCGCACGCGGACGAATCAGACTGGCACGGCAGAACGGTCAGGAGCCGGCTCAGGAGGACCGCGCCCGTGTTACCGGCGCCGGCCGCCAAGCAGCACTGCAAGAAGAAATCAGGCGCCTCAAGATCAATACTCTTTAATTTATACAACAAAGAAGCCCCTCAAACGAGGGGCTTTTCAGTGTCAACATAAAATAGAAATTTGCGATTATTCCGCATAATGCTGTTTATACCTTATTTCTATTTATCGTCACCATATAAACCTTTTCTTATTACGAATATTGATAGCGCAAATCCACCTGTTTTTTGCCCTTATTATACCGTCAGCCATATGCCCTTGAAAACAGGTTAAACACCATTAAATCTAAGCCGTATGGGTAGAAATGATAGCCAAAAAAACTTGTGAGGCTAATGATTTATTGACATCAAGCTCATAATATGCTAGATTAAAAATGGATAACGTTCAGTTATAACGAGGTGTATTATGAGAAAGGTAGTCGCGATAGGATTATCGGGATTTGCCATCTGCAGCTTTGCAGGGGCAGGTTATTCGAGCTTAACTCCGGGAGCCGCAGAGCTCTCTCAACAATACACGCACCTCATAGAAACTAATCAAAGCCAAATCCGTGAATTGTTATCCCAGACCCTGTCTCTGGAATTGCCTGATACGGGGTCTGATTCTGTTGAAAAATTTCCTCAATTGGCCGCAGTCACCTTTATTACCGGAGATAAATCTGTCAGTTTTGATGTAATTGAGTTTGTCGACCCGTCGGATCAGCTTTGCCAAGATAACGGTTATACCAAAACTTCTTGCGATTCGGGATATTGGAAATCAGACTTCTGTTCATATAATAATACCTATTTCAAACAATGTTGTGCCGATAAGTATAAATATACGGCAGACAGTTGTTCATATCCGAATGAATTAAGTTCAGACGGCTGCGGCGGCAAATATCAATGTGTCTGCAATACGACACTTTATCCGGTCACCAGTTGTACATCACCGCAGATAACGGCTTCCGGCAGCGGGTCGAGTTGCACGGCAGACGGCATTACCTATTATTCCGGCTGCATATGCCCGGACAGTTATGCCGAAACTTGTACTGACAGCAATCAGCAAGGTAAGGGAACCGGCTGTACCTATAACGGCACCACCAAATATACCGCGTGTGAGTGTAAATCCGGTTATAATCTGACCTGCAGCGATTTAGGGCCGGCAACGCCGACTGATTACTGCCTTTTAAACGGTACGAAATACTATAACAACTGCAATACTTGTGAAAACAAGTGCACCGTCGCTGATGCGGATAGAGTGACAGGAGTTGCCTATGAATATGAAGATTGTTCAAAAAAATACTGCGCAACCGGTTGTAGTTCCGATTATGCCAATTGGTGTACAAAACCGGAAACCGACTGCGCCAAATTGGGCTATACCAAGTCAGTCAGCCAATGTACAAGCGGCTATCTGACCTGTCCGTATAATTCAGCTTCAGTGTTCTGTGAGTAGGAGGAAACAGATGAAGAAATTATCAATTCAAGTTGCGGCTCTTTGCAGTGTTTTTGGCTTTGTTAACAATGTTAGCGCGACAGATTGCATTACGGCACCGGATTGTGCGACGTTAGGCTATACTGTTGATGCATCCAGTTGTTCAGGTGCTGCACTTTATTGTCCGTGGGACTTAAGCAAGGCTGCCTGTGAACCTGGTATTTTGTCTGTTACTTGTGTTGCCGGTTCACTTTTAGGCGGGGATCGGCGTTGTTACAGCCCTGATAGCGGTACGCCCGAGGGGGTGGAACCGATAGGAGTTGTCTTTGATCCGGAGAATAGTCTGGCCGTTGCGCTGACGGATATTAACAGCGATGGTTCTGCAGGCAGCTCAACAATGTATTGGTCTGACGTCGCATGTGGTTGTGAAATACTCGAGACACAATGTAGTGACATTAACGATTGTGCTTCTTATGGAACTAATGGACGCACGAATACTGATGCAATTTTAGCAAGCATCTGCAATGGGACGAGTGATGCGGCAAAAGGTACAAATGCTTATGAGCCGAGTGGCTGCAGCGCTGACTTTTGCAAAGCAGGAAAATGGTTTTTGCCGAGCTTCAGAGACTTGGTCATCCTTAGTGGCTTGTACCCTACTATCAATGGTTCGCTAAGCTCCGCTTCAGGCTCAGGAGCTAAAACCTTGACTGTAGATTATTACTGGTCCTCTAGCTCTTCAGACGCTTGTAATGGATGGCCATTTAACCCTATCGCTAAACAGTCTGATAATACAGGAAAGGATAACCCCTTTTATGTTCGTCCGGTAGTTTATTACGGAACAGGTTGCCAGATAGAAAATTGTGCTCTCTGTGAAGATGGTGTAACAGACTCCTGCGGTTTATGCAAGATCGGATATTCACAATATATTAATCTCGCAACAAATAGAAAGGCATGTAGTGAACAATTAGATACAGATGTTGATGACAGCAATACTTTCACTTGCTCGGATTCGTTAGTTCAAACAACTTGTAACGGAATGACATGCTGCTGCCCTGCAGACGACCTTTGTGGCTCTTCTTCGGGCAATCAATGTATATGTGATAGCTCAAATGTATATTGAGAGTAAAAAAGGGAGAAAATTATGAAGAAACGTAGTTTAATCTTTGTCGGGGCGGGAGTATTAAGCTTATATGGCATTTCTTCCTCTTATGCTGACTTAAATTGCACATTGTCTCCTGATTGCGATACCCTTGGTTATACTCTGTCCGCCGACGACTGCGCAGACAGCGCTATCAAAGTCGCCTGTCCTACAGATACGTCAAAAATGTTTTGTAAAATCCCCTCTATGCCTATTCTTTACGGCGACGGAACCGTCAGTAATGAGATTTTGTCAGATAAAACGCCCATTGGCGTTGTTGTGGATGCAGAAAATTATTTGGCCATGGCGTTGACGGATATTGATAAAGATGGTCATAGCAGCACTGGCACTGTTCCTTGGATGGACTGTAGTGGTGTAGATACAGGAGAGTGTTATTATCCATATGATTCTGACTATGTTTGTGAAGATAAGGATAAATTAATAGAGTGTAGTACAGACGGAAAAGAAAATACAGAATTTTTGGATTATTCCACGGCTGCGAGTGCTACTCTGGCTTATGAGCCGAACGGCTGCAGTGCTAACTTCTGTAAAGCCGGACAATGGTTTTTGCCGAGTATTAAAGAATTAAATACGTTGTATAATGTGAAGTCTAAAGTTGGTATTTCTTTGAGCAGGTTAATCAGCAGTGCAACGGTGCTTAAAAGCTATTGGTCCTCTAATGAGTTTGATGGTCAGCGAGCATGGGCTTTTTATATGGATGATGGTGATAAAGATAATCCCCCCATATCTACCGTACTATATGTCCGTCCTTTTGTTTATTATGGAAATGAAACCGAAACAGAAGCGGGTAATGTGTGTACTGACGAAAAGTGGTATTTATATTTAAATTTTGCGGGAAGCAAAAACGGATCTACTTGTCGTGTGAACGAAGCCGACAGCAGTGTTATTTTGAAAAGTGAAAGCGGCAAAACGGGTTCGGTAACCGAAATTGCACTTTCTTCGGGAAGCATTAACAGTTTTAATTCCTGGAGCAACTGGGCACAAATTAGTCCGGACGGCGGAACAGGTTCCGACGGTTATATTGGCGGGGGTTCATCTTATATCGATTCATTCTCCAAAAGTTGCACCAATACGATCACCGGTGTGGAATTTCATGATACTGATAGCGAGGGATATATTTACAGATATGTTTATAATAATTCCCCTGTTACTATAGCCTGGGATTATAATGATGACGTATCTTGTAGCGGAGATGTAACGTTAGTTATCACAGAAAGCTATTATTAAATAAAGAAAGCCCCTCAAACGAGGGGTTTTTCAGTCTCAAAAAACGGCGAAACCGAAATATGAAGTTTACTGCATCGGCTGAGTGGTGGTGGATGAGATGGTTTCCTGAATTAAAACGGCATCTCCCGCATTCGGCGATGCGGCAGGTTGATTTCCTTCCGGCAGCGGGGCAACATCCACTCCCGGGTCACCCGGCAGCGGCTGCATCTGATTATTGACATCGACGGCGCCGGAGGGCTGAACCGGCTGCACCGGATCAACCACGGTATAGCCCTCTTCAATAATCAGAGTGTTGTTTCCCTGCGGCGAACCGACATCGGCCGACACCTGCTGAGCCTGAGCGTTGGCGTTATTGTCGCATCCGGCCAGAGCCAAAACCGAAACGCCGACGGCCAAAACTAAATTTTTCATGCTTTTATTCCCCTTTCTAAATTATCTTACCCTTTAGATATAAGACGGGCATCGGTATTTTCAACGAAACCGATTTTATCAATAATCAATGTTGACGAAATTTCTTTATCTGTTAAAATTGTCGGGTTTGATGAATTTAATGATGGAGTACAGAAGTGATATTTTGCAAAAAAAATATAATCTGGGATTTGGATAACACCTTGTATCGCATTACCCCGGAATTTGCAGATATATTGGACGAAGCGACGGCAATTGCCGCAATTGAAGATCTGGGCGTGCCGCTTGATTTTGAAACGGCAAAGGCCAAAGTTAAAGAATCATACCGCATTTACCGCGACGGCGGAGAAATCTTCGTCAAAGAGTACGGCATTGACCCGAGAGACATTTTTCTGGCCTATCATAAACGCAAACCTGTGGAGCCGATTGTTCCTTATGACAACCTGTTGGAAAAACTGGAAGCCCTGCCCTGCGAGCAGTATATCTTTTCCACCAGCACGAGGGAGATTTGCGAAAAGATTCTCAAACACATCGGCTTATATGATTTTTTCAAAGGCCGTTTTTATTCGGTTGAAGATTTTGATTCCTATAAAAAGAACGAAAGCTCCGAAGTTTACAAACAGCTTTGCCAGCGTATCAAGGTTGACCCGAAAGACTGCATTTTTGTTGACGACAGCTATTCAAACCTTGAATTTCCCAAAGAAATCGGCATGACGACGGTTCGCATTTACTATAATGAAAATTCGGCCAAAGACAAAACCTACATTGACTATGCCTACAAAGGGATCAACGGCTTTCTTGATGCCTGCCTGGAGCGGCCTAGCGAGATTTGCGGTTAAATTTTCGGCAGACGTCGCCTTCCATTTTATAGTTGCGGCTGTTATCCAGTTTGCGTTGTTCAGCTAAAATTTGGCTGCGCAGACGGTTGACCTGCGGCGTAATGATTTCGGCATAGCGGCGGTTAAGCTGTTCCAGCGCTTTGTCTTCCGTTTCCAGCGGCCCGACATAAACAGCCGGAATTTTTGCCGCAGCGGCGCTCAGTTCACGGCGAATCATCGGGATAAAATACTGCAAAGCCTGAACGTTAATTTGCTGATGCACCTGTTCATGACGCAAAACCAGATTATAGCTGCAGGTTCCGGGTTGCAGTTCTTTGGCAAGGTAAATTATCGGACGGGAAAAACCGATATAAACATTCAGGCCGACCGGAACGATACAGCGCTCGTTTGACTGTGTGGCGCGGGTTTCCGTACTTAATTCATATTCCGAATTAATATTGACCAGAGCCAGTCCGGCGGCAAAAACCCCTTTTTCAAAAATTCCGGCCTGGCGGGCAATGCGGCTCAATTCATTTTTGGAAAGTGAAAAATCATAAACCAGTTTGCCGTAAGAAGTGGTAAAATTAATCTGCGGTTCCACGGTCATGCTTTCACATTCCCGGCGGGCGGCAGAGGCCTCTCCCCGGGCGGGCAGTGCCTGTCCCGTTATCATAAGTCCGCAGAATATTAATACAAAAAAAAGTTTTTTCATGTTATATATATGATATAAGGTATTTGTTAATTTTGTCTTAGACCTGCGGAGAAAAGAGCAATGAACAAATTAATCTTCGGCGGAATACTCAGCCTTTTGATTTCAGGCAACCTGCCCGCCACAGCACAGCAGCCCGGACAATATGTCCGTAAAGCATTGCCGCAGCCGGCTTTTTTCGTTCCGCAAAAAGATATCCAATATCAGGAAAAACTGCCGCCGTTTAATCTGCCGCCCCAACCGGCCGAAGTCAAAGTTCAGACAACCGTCGAAAAAGTTCAGTACAGCGAGCCGGCATTTCAGCCGGAAGTGATTTCCGATAACAAAGAAGAAAGCGTTCCCGACGAATTTAACCCCAATCTTGACATTACGCTTCCCGAGGTTCCGCAGGAAAAGGCAGAGCCTCAGGCAGCCACTCCAAAATATCAGCAGGAATATGCCGCCTATGTAAAAGATTTACAGGCGATTGAACAGAGCGGACAAGCCCTGCCCAATCAGGAATTGGAAGACGATTTGGCGCAGATGGGCAGCGAGCAACGGCTTGAAGTTGACGCCGGGGGAAAGATTTTAAATCCGTTCAGCCAGACGCAGCTGATTAATCCGATGGCAGAAGCACCGCTCAGGGATGCCTCTGTACCAAAGGCCGCAAAAAAATCAACGGCTCAGATTCTGGACAAGGTAGAAATTATCCGCCGGCCGCCGCAGCAAGAAGAACTATCCGCTCAAGACAACGCGCCGGACAATCCCTTTGCCGACAGAACCGAACTGCCGGCGATACAGCCGGCGGAAGAAGTTCCGCTGTCTCCTGAAGTGGCCGCCCACTTCGGCGGTTTGAACCCTTTTGCCGGAGGTGATGCCGAACCGGCGGACGTTTCAGAACAAGCGGAACCGGAGGATAGCGTACCGGAACTTGAGCCGCTTCCGCTGCCGGAGACAACGGAAGAACCGGCGGAATCTCCCGAGGAGACGGAGCCTCAGCCGCAACCGGAAGAGCCGCAGGAAAAGAAATCCCATTCTTCCCGCAACAGCGGATATCACCGCAGCAGATCGCACGGCAGCAGTTCGGTCGCCACCAGTTACGGCCCTAATTTTGTCCGTTAGAATTCAGACAAGCGCGGATAAAGTCTTTATAAATGATTTCAAGCAAATAAATATCTTCGACTTTGGCACTCTCGTTGACCCGGTGCATTAATGCATTGACCAAGCCGAATTCAATGACCGGGCACAGCTGAACAAGGGCGGAAGCAGAAGACGCCGCTCCGGCCGTTCCACAATGCGGAAGCATGCCGGTTGAATGTTCAACCGCCTGCTGCAAAAGTTTTATTTCCCGTTCGGGATAATTATAATATCCCGGGTGGCGCAAATCATATTTCAATTCAAACTGTCCGCTGGAAAAAATGACGTTTTTCTGTACCCAGGACACAACATCTTCCATACGGTGATTGGTATTAAAGCAAATATTCACCTTGGCCGATGCCCGGGAAGGAATAACTCCGTCTTCCCGATTTTCGGTTTCCACGGAAATGACCTGCACCGTTGAGGGGCCGAACTTTTCATTGCCGGTATCCAAGGCGTCGGCTTTTATTTTACAGAGCAAATCGAGTAAATTATGCAGGGAATTTCCCTGAGCGGAATGGCTGCCGGGATGTCCCGAGGCACCGAAAGAAGTTATTTCGAAGACAATCTCTCCGCGGGAACCTATCTTGATTTCTTCGCCCAGTTTTTTGGGGTTCGTCGGACTTCCGTACAAACAGCAATCATAGCTTTCCCCTTTTTGCAGCAAATATTTCGCTCCGCATTCCAGTCCGCGGGGAACGGAACTTTCTTCGTCGCCGGAAAGCAGAATTCCGACCCGGCCACGCAACTCCCCGGCAGAAAGCAATTGTTCGCAGGCACCGACAAAAGCCGCAACGGCTCCTTTCATTTCGCAAATTCCGCGGGCACAAAGGGAACCGTTTTTTATTTCTCCGGCAAAGGCCCCGTTTTTCCAATCGGCTTCGGTGCCGGGAGAAGCAACGTCAAGATGTCCGGCAAACAGCAGACCGCCTTTTCCTTCGCCGGCGGCGGCATAAAGGACGGGAGAAGGACCGGCTTCGGTACAATCCAGCAGACGGACGTTAAAGCCATGCCCGGACAAAGCAGCATGCAGATAGTCAAAGACAGGTTCTATCTGCCCTCCGAACGATTGAAAACGAACTAATTTCTGAGCCAGTTGTATTACGTCGGTCACGGGTGTCTCCCTTTTTGGCATTTATATTCCGTTTTGGCATAATATGTTATAACCATAGTTGTAATATAATAAAAGTTCCAATCTTTTAAAGCTTAAATTCTGTTGATAAATCACAAACCTGCCATTATCTTCTGCAAACAAAAAACCGCCCCGAAGGGCGGTTGATAAAGACCGGCTGTTTATGCCTTCTTTTTAGCTGATGTTTTGGCCTTTTTGGCAGCCGTTTTTTTGCTTTTGGAAGCTTTGGCTTTCTTAGGCGCTGCCGCACGCTCGGCACGGGCTTTGCAGAAAGCTAAAGAGGTTTCCAATTCTTTTTCGGTACACAAACCGATGGCAACCGGATTTTTAGCCCGGATGTTAGCCATGTCATGGTGCGTTCCGTTGCGGATGGAAGCAATCGTCGGCTTTGTGGTTCCGACCAACTTACAAATCTGAGAATCAATAATTTCCGGACAATTTTTAATAATCCAGAGAACGGCGCAGGGTTTGTCGCTGCGCTGAGACGGAGACAAAAGCTTTTTGGCTTTGGCGTTTTTCAAACGGACGTTCAATTCCAGTTCGTTGGCCTGGAGGGAAGCTCTTTTGTCGGCTTCGCAGCGTTTGATTTCTTCAGCGGTCAGCTGATTGGTTTCCAACGGGTTAATGCCAATAATGTTAAAAGAAACATCACCGTCGGCAATTGCCTGAACTTCAAGTTCGTGCAATTCGCAAAAATCGGCAATCTGTTTGAAGGTCAGGGTCGTGTTTTCAACCAGCCAGACAGCCGTAGCTCTCGGCATTAAAGGAGCGGTCATTGTAAAATCCTTTCTTAAATATCTACTTTTTTATCCATAACACAGAAAAACTATCCCTAGGATAGTTTTTCTTTACACAATATACAAGAACTTTTTTAGTATTTATGATAATTTGCTGACACTCAGCGCACCAACCGTTGTGGTTGAACCGCTGCTGTAGATGCTGGCCAAATTCTGGTAGCCGACTTCAAGCATTTGCGCCGTTGTCTGATAACGTGCCGCCTGAATCATCATGGCATTGGCGCCGGAGAGCGCCCCATCGGTCGAAGAGGTCGGAACATTGGTGTTTTTCTTGTTGGTGGTATCTTCTGATACCTGCTCTTTCATAACATAGTCATGTTTGTAGCTGTCGCCCTGCATAATTTGCAGCGCATAAGGCATCTCCTCCTTGCTGTCAACGGTATCGTCACGGGAAACCTTGATGTAATAGGTGCCTTTTTTGGCGCGGTAATCGCCGGAAAGAATTTCCTTCATCGCCTCATAGGTTTTGCTGCCTTTTTCAGCCTCGCTGTCGCCGACCAGAACTTCTTTGCCGTTTTTAACGGTATAAACCTGAAGCTGAAAACCTTTCGCCGTCAGTTCCAGCAGTTTCTGATTAGCCTCGGCGGCTTTTTTCTCTTCCTGTTCTTTTGCCCAGCCCTCGGGATCGGTCAGCTTTTTCAGCTCGTTCAATTTTTCTTCATATTCGGAGAGGTCAAGCACTTTTTCTTCTTCGTCGCCTTGGGTTCCCCGCAGCGAAATTGACAATTTACCGTTGGACTGCACCTGAATTTTGTAATAATCCACGGAATCATATTCGGCAAGCGACCCAATGGTGGTTACCCGCGCATAGTTCAAACGGGTGTATCCCATGTCTCGGGCCGTGGAAAACTTTTCATCGATATCGTTGACATCCTGAACCGTTTTTTCCCAGCTGCTGATGCCGTTTTCGTCTTTGTTTGTCGTGCTTGAGATAGAGCTTACCATCACAAATCTCCTTAAATCAACTGTTTATTATCATAGCATAAATGCGTTGAGGAGGCAACATATATCTTTATTCTATTAATATACTAATTTATAGAGCGCCGCCGTTTTTCCGGTGCGGCTGAGCTTCTTTTCTCCGAGAAAATCAAACTCGTATTTGCTGTCGGTCAATTCATCTTTAATAATGTCATTGACAATAATTTCGTTATTGTAAGTTTGTTCAAAAACATCTGCCAGAAAAGGATTCAGGTTCGGTTCATCTTCCGTCGGCATATCCAAAACACAGCATTTGTTGTCGAGAATAAGCCCTTCTTCGCTGGACTGCTCCTTGTAATTTTCGACATCGGTAAGAAAATCAATCACAAATTTAACCGCATTATTGAGCTTTTTAAACTGGATTGAAGTGATTTCTCCGCTCTCAATTACATTTTCCCCTTCCAGTTTGGCGACAAGATTGGCAATGATATTACGTATTTCGCCGTGTACGACGCTGGTGTTTTCGGCGGAAACTTCTTTTTCATCGTCATAAAAATTAATTGACGTGCGAATGCTTGCAATACATTTAAACATGACATCCTTCTCCTGTAAAACCGGTTTTTCCTCTTCCGGCGTGTCGGGAAGCGGTTCCGGCTGTTTGTTCAGCTCCAGCCATTTTTTGACCGTCGCCTTCAGGATATAAGCATCCATTTTCTCATCTTTAATAACCTGAGCCATCAAATAAGCGCAGACCCCGGTTAAAAAGATGGCTACCTTGTTGTCTTTATATCTCCTTTTAGCTTCATAAAAGGCCTGCAAATCGGGATTGTCTCCGTCAAGAATTTTAAATGATTCATAGAGCAGCGAGTTAGCTTCGGAGATAATCAGGCCGCAGTAGCGCGACAGCTCCAGACAGCCGCCGTAAACCACAAGTTTAATCCCCAGACGGGTGAAACTGTCATGCAAAGAGGTGTTGGCATCCAGGCTGCCCAAAATCTGGGTCAAAAACTCAATGATGTAACGCTTGTGTTCCAGCGGGGCTTCCGGATAAATCGGGGCTATCGCCTCTTCATATTCATCATTGAGGTTATAACGGCGGATAATCGCTTCCGCCTTGTTAAAAAAGCGGCTTTCGTTAATCACCTTTTTGCGCTCGGTATGGGCATAAAAGGCCGACCAGGGAACTTTCTTCAAAATCAGCGGGATTGTGATAATCATAAAGATGATGAAGAAAACAAAGAAAAGGACGGTTTTGCGGCGATCTTCGGGAATAAAGGTTTCAATAACCGGTTCCAGCAGGCTCACCAGCAAATTGGCCATTGCCAGACAAAGAAAAATAATTGCAACCAGCTTAATCAAAGCCCCTACCATCGTATTGGCCGCCGGTTTGTCATCTTCGGGCTTTTCATATTCGACATTATATTCCCCGCCATAGCTGGTGGAAAACTTTTCGGAACTCCGCTGGTGGCGCTTTTTACGGCCAAGGCCGCTGATATATTCGACGCTTTCCTGATAAGTATTGTCCTGAACGTCAAAAATTTCGCGGATAATTTTGACGGCAACCCGGTTGTCTTCTTCAAGTTCCTTAGCCAGATTGACTGCCTCCTGACGCTGATCGCTGGAAAACTGGTCAACCAGTTTCCAGCCGTCGCCGCGGTCGGCATAAACCTCAAAATGTATTATTTTTACCATATCAGCCACTCAGTAAAGCATAAAAAAAACCTGCATTAATATTACATAATGCAGGTTAATAAAGACTAAACGCTCGGGCTTATTTGCTGCCGGAAACGGAAGTATCCTGTTTCAGGCCGAAAGCACCGAATTTAGAGTTAAATTTGGAAACCTGACCGCCGGTATCTACCATACGGTGAACACCTGTCCACGCCGGGTGAGATTTCGGGTCAATTTCCAAAGTCATTTTATCACCGGCTTTGCCCCAGGTGGTTTTCGTTTTAACTTCAGTACCGTCAGTCATCACATAAGTGATTTCATGATAATCCGGATGAATACCTTTTTTCATCTATTTTCTCCAAAACTTTAATTTCCAGACATGTAAATTTAGTGCTCTTATACATTAGACTCTTGAATAAGGCAAGCATTAATTTACATTTTTTTAAAATTTTTATTTAATTTCTTCAATTTCCACTAAATTGCGCTTTTCAGGATTATCGGTAATATTGATTACCTTAATGCTGAAATTCTTATACCCTTTGTTCAAAAGCAGCGAGCGGATTTCCGTGGCGCGGTCAAGGCTCAGCTTTTTCTTTTTAAAGGTATTTTCGCCGTTGTCATAGTTATAGGCATAAATGGCAATTTTATGTTTGCGGGGGTCTTCAAACGTTTCAATCAAAGAAATAATCTTATCCGCATTTTCCGGGCTGATTTCAAAAGAATCATCGGCAAAGAAAATCTGCCGTCCGGCTTCTGCCGCGGCCGGCGTCTTGTCCCCTACCGGAAGCAAAGGCTTGATTTCTTTTTTTTCTTCAGGTTCGGCCGCCGGTGCAGTTTCGGCAGCGGGAACGTTTTCAGCCTCTTGTACGGCGGCAGCTTTTTCCGGCGCTTTGGCCGTTTCTTCGGCGGCAGGAACCGAGACTTCCGTTTTAGCCGGTTCAACCTTGGCTGCGGGTTCAATCAGCGCAGCGGCAGGTTTTGAGACTTCTTCGGATTTTGGTTCGGACAAAGCTTTTCCATTATCGGTTTCCGCCGGGCGGACAACATCAACATCGGCAACCGTCTCCCGAACCGGTTCCCGGTCATCGGCAACGGTTATCGGATTGGCGGGTTTAACCGGTTCCGGTTTGACCTCAGCCAGGGGCTGAGGAATTTCCGGTGCCTGCGGCAAAATCGCTATTGCTTTTTCTTCTTTTTTCGGAGCCGGTGTTTTTTCAGCAACCGGCTTGGCCGGAGCAACCGTTTTCTTCGGCGTTTTTTTCTTTCGAACCGTTTTCTTTACCGGGGCTTTTTTAACCACCGGAAACAGGGGCTGGGTTTCCACGAACAGCGAATCGCCCGGCTGCAAATTGTTCAACACCGACAAGTCAACATAGACATCGTCGGCAGC
>ENA-UOJM01001401-UOJM01001401.1-human-gut-metagenome-genome-assembly--contig:-P116-NODE-1401-length-22295-cov-4.257059_pt1 | contig 22295 bp, 24 predicted proteins | sample MGYA00242349_ERZ723896 | MGnify/ENA metagenome assembly ERZ723896 | reverse complement strand
CTGCTGTTTTCGCTTATGAGTCAACAGCTTGAGCCCGCACAGCCGCCGCTGTTGGAGGAGCTGACCATACAGTCCGCACAGGATACCGCGCTCAATGACTACCTTCTGGAGATCGACCGCATACCGGCCCCCATTCTCGACGCCTTTGATGCAGCTGGCTGGGAATACCACATCGACTACGGGTATCTGCAATCCTACAGCGCCGAACACGGTCTGAACTGCGCCGGTCTGACTGTTTACAGCGAGGACCGGATCTATGTCGGACCCGCCTCCTCCACCATCCACGAGTTCGGCCACTTCCTTGACTGGGCTCTTGGTTTCCCGGCCATCCAGGACCAGCTCTACGAGGAGGAACTCCAGGGGGCCCTCATCGTCCTGCGGGACTATGCCGGGACCAACAGCCACGAGTATTTTGCGGACTACTTCGCCTATTGGATCCGTAACTCCGATCAGCCGGACAAGATGAAGCGGTTGCAGGCCGTGACGCCAAAAACCTACGCCTACTTCTCTAACCTGGAGGCACAGGGCTGGACCGCCTGACCCGGTCATACGTTCCCTCACCCCCAATAGGCCGCGTCTGCCCCGCACGCCGTTATAGTTCTTTCCACCCAGGCAATCAACACACTGACAGGGGGGCTTTTCCTTGCGCACACATAAGGTCTGTTCTGTACCCGCTCCAGGGTCAAAGGAGCATGTGGCTTTGGTATTGGACGAGCTCTATCGTCTGATCCGGCCGCACTCCGACGCCCCCATTGACCGCGATACCCGCTTTGATGAAAACTTTCCCCGCCTGTACCAGGAGTTCTGTCCCGGGATGACTCCCATTGAGGCGGCAGACACCGCAATTCAGTATTACCTATCTGGTATGTGGAGGCTCACCAAAGTGGTCTATACTGCGGACCCTATCTTTCTGGAGGCTCTCACCCAGAGCGAGGATACCCCGCTCTATACGGAGGTGCTGCGGCGGCTCCCCTTCCCCACCTTCTATGTTCACTGCCCTGGCCCGCTTTCCCTCGGGTACCTGATCCACATAGAGTTCCACCCCGGTGGGGACTGCCTGCTGGCCGTCTGCGAGATCGGCCAGGAACAGGGGGATATCACGTTTCTCAGCCGCTCTCTCTGGTTTCATGATGGGGACACCATCCAGAAGGCGCTGGACGCGCTGCTCTTCCACCTGCGCGCCCAGGACGAACCGGTCGTCGCGCCGCCCCCTCCGCCTGACGCCGATTTGGAGGCTTCTCTCGCCGTCTACCGCCGCCTCCTGTCTGCCGCTTTGCCGTTTGCCTATTATCTGGCGTCTCAAAACGCGGACATCCGGCCGGTCAAGAGTGGAAAAGGAACCCGGTTTCTCCGGAAAAATGGGACTCCGCTGCGCATCCAGACGTGGGACGTCGGGTTCCGCGTGGGATGCACTGTGGCCCAGATGTACCGTAGCGACCGCTCCGGTGAAATGGAGAACCCGCAGAAGCTGCTCCGCGCATCCAGCCGGCGTCCCCACATCAGGAGGGCACACTGGCACCACTACTGGACTGGAAAGGGCCGCAGCGTACTGGTGGTCCGCTGGCTTCTGCCCATCCTCATCCACGGCGACCCGGACAAGCTCATTCCGATCTCCCATCAGGCGGAGTGAGACAGACTTCCAACAGCAGACAATCAGCCGCTTTTGGCGTGGGCCCAGCCGTTCATAAAAACTTTACAATTCAAACCGGGCAAAATCGCTCGAAAAATGGGCGTAATGAAAATAGGGGGAATGGAGGATCCGTTATGTCAGAGCACCGCTGCAGCATCCTGTATTTTCTCTCCCTTGTGGAGGGGAACTGGCGCAACGCCGTATTTATAGACCCATGCGGGCCTTCAGCCTGTAAAGAGGGGCGTCCCTGCGGGGGGCATCTCTTTACCGCCGACGCAGACGGCGCTCCTATCCTGATCCCGGCCGCGCTCTTTCGCCGGCTGACGGAAGGGCCGGTCGATCCGTCCGAGTGCAGTGGGCATCTGAGCTGTCTCGCCTTTATGCGGCTCTACCGCCGCCGGCTCCTTTGGCTTACTCCGTCTGACCAGCACTGCGGTGTGCGGGCGCTGGCCGCCGCCCAGCCGCTTCCGCCCTGCGAGAACCGGCCCGGCGGTACCCCCTGATCATTTCTCACCTGGAGGTGATGTTTCATGAAACGTCTTCATCTGCACTGTCCATACTGCCACGCCCCCGTGGTGCGCCGCCACGGCCGGGATCTGTTCGGCGCGGCGGCCAGGAAACCGGACGCGCTCTACTACGTCTGCGCCCGGTATCCCTTCTGTGACGCCTATGTGAGCACGCACAAGGAGAGCGGGCTGCCCATGGGCACTCTGGCCGACGCCGCGCTGCGCCGCAAGCGCATCCAGGCACACCATGCCTTTGACCGGCTCTGGAAGGACGGGCCCATGACCAAAAAGCAGGCCTACCGCTGGCTTCAGGGCGCGCTGGGACTGCCTGAGGACCAGGCGCATATCGCCTGCTTCTCCCACTACCAGTGCGACCGGGTCATCGCCCTGTGTTCCGCTCCCCGCCAGTCCGGGCGTCTGGCCGCCTGACACTGAGGAGGTGTACCAATGAATGCGCAGATCCCATTGACCGATTCCCAGCGCGAGCTGGTCGAGCATTATCTGTCTGTGGTGGATTGGGTCATCATGGACCATATCAAAGTCAATCCCCAGGTGTGCGGTCTGGATTACGGCGACGTCTATCAGGAGGGATGCCTCCACCTGTGCCGGGCCGCAGCCTCCTATACCGGGCCGGCCGAGAAATTCGGCGCCTATGCCCGCAAGGTCGTCCGCAACGGCCTGATTTCCTACTGCCGCCAGATCTGCCGCCATGAGCCGGTCCTTCCGCTGCTGGAGGAGTGTCAGAGCGGGGACGGCCCCGAACCCGAGGCGTCCTCCCATTTAGAACAGGAGATCCTGGACCTGCTGATCCGGGAGGATCTCTTCCGGGCGCTCCATAAGGCCCACCGCCACTCCTCCGGTGTCGTGCGGCTTGGGATCGAAGCGCTGGAGCTCAAGGCGAAGGGGATGAGTGGCAGGGAGATCGCGGAGCTCTACGGCGTCAAGCCCAACCATGTAGGGGCCTGGATCTCCCGGGCAGCCAGCCGGCTGCGCCGGGATCAGGAGTTCCTGCGCTCCTGCGGCTCTGATCGGGCAGGATGAGCATACCCATAAAAATGGCAGGATTCTTTTTTCGCAAATCTGGAAAAGTCTGTGCCAGTGTGATATGCTAAAATTATACTGTGACCCTACACTTTACTCCTGCCCGCAATTTGTCCCATACAGGCGGGAATCACAGGCTTCCAACCGCGAATTTTCTCAAGGATCGGATGTGAAATCATGGATCACGCGCTTTCTGCCTCCACGACAACGGACACCATCTCATCCGATCAGCTGCAAGGAAAACACGCCTACAAGCTCTATCAGAACAGCACCTACCTGGTCATCTCCAAGGTGGCCTATCTGATCGGCGTCCCACGGTCCATCTTTGAAAATGAGCATGAACCACCGCAGTTGCAATGGTATGAAGCGCTTGAAAAAGACCGAAATGCCAGGATCATCCGAAACCTGTGTATGCTGCGCACCGCGATCGAGCAGCGCTTTCGGGACATCAATCAGGCGATGCGCTTCGAGCTGAAGAACCTTTACAGCCTGCCGCAATATATCCCCCAGGAGTGCCTGGCCCAGCTCTCCGCGGATGGGATCACCATATACCGGCCCAATGCGAAGCTGTCTCAGTATGTGATCGACCTCAACAACCACATCTCCAACCGGATCAACAACTGCAAGGGCCTGTTTCCGATCTGGCTGAAGTGGGACTACATCCGAAAGCTGTTTATCATGCCCAGGGGCACCACAGAGGCTGGTACCAAGGCGGCAGCGGCCGAGTACTATGCCCACAAGAACACCTATCCCTACCAGGTCTATCTCAACTGGGCGGGCTCCCTCAGCGCCGGCAACATCCTCTACAACGATAAGAAGTTCGTCACCCTGCTCTATGAGCTCAACGAGGACTACTTTACCGACCTGAGCAAGGTTTCCGACGCGGGCCAGCTGGCCAAGGACGGCATCTACTCCTTCCTGGAGCGCAGCCGGCGGACCGCTATCGTGGTGGACTGCGAGAATTCGGACCCCTACAAGCTCTGCGCCACCCTGAACAACCTGGACCAGGCGGCGCTGCTGGGGAAGATCGCCAAGATCATCCTCTACGATGACATCCACACCACCTCCGCATGGGCGATTCTGGAGCGATTCACGCAGATCCCCATTGAGCATAACCTGATCGAGCGCATCAAGGAGAACAAGTCTCTGGTGGACATCCGCCTGACCACCGGCACCTGCCGGGAATTTTTCCAGAACGACACTGATTCCTTCATCCTGGCCTCCAGCGACTCCGACTACTGGGGCCTGATCTCCGCCATGCCGGAAGCCCACTTCCTGGTGCTGGTGGAGGGAGAGAAGTGCGGCCCGTCCATCAAGCGGGCCATGATAGATGCCGGCATCACTTACTGCTACATGGACGACTTCTGTACCGGGAACAGCGAGGACATCAAGCTCCAGACAGTACTCGGCGAGCTCAAGCGCAGCCTGGCGGAAAAAGTAGAGCTGAATATCCTCGATCTGCTGGACGATGTATGCCGCCGGACCCGGGCGGACATGAGCACCGCGGAGCGCCAACAATTTTATGACCGCTATATCAAGCCGATGCGCCTGGCTATCGACCCGGACGGAACAGTCCGCGTCCAGCTGGGGCCGCTTTGACCGCGGAGAGAGGAGTACGCCTTCCACGTGAGAAAGCGCTGTATTTTGCTGGAGGAGTGCGAATTCGGAGCCGAGGTGCTTTGGTATGAGCCATGGGACCCAGGCAAGCCGGAGGACGAGCAGCACTATATGCGTATCTTCCGTCATGAGGCAGGGGATCACTACATCGCCATGGTACAACCGCACATGGTCATTCCCATCCCCGATGAAGTCAAGTCCGAATGGAAGTGGGGCAGATGGTTCCCCGAGCAGTCCTGGCTTGACACCGTCATCCCGCAGTGGCGGGAACCATATCAGTAAAAGCAAGACACACCAAGACGGCCGGCAGCCCCGTAAAAGGGCTGCCGGCCTTTTCTGTCATCTGCGGCTCTCCTCTCGGATTCGGATCAGCTGCATGACGCCTTCATAGAGCGGGCCGGCCTCCTCCAGATCGATCATAAGCCACCGCTGGCCATTTCCCTCTCGTGTCCGATTCCAGATCTCCTGGAGCTCAGGGACAAGATCCGGCAAGATCATTTCCACCTGCTCCCTCTCTTTTGCTCCAACGACCACCATGACGGTAAAATAGCCCTCACGCGGATACACTGTACAGAGTGTGCGTCCTGCCTTTTTGAATTTCACGTTCCAGCCCGGCTCCCAGCTGCAGGAACTGTACTCCATCTTTGGCTTGCAGCGAAATCTGTCCTGAATTTCTCGACCGAACTGTTCAAGCAGAGGGCACCCGGTCGTCACGCCCAGCACGTCCATATTCGGAGCAGCATCTTTACCCAGACGATCATTCATAGTCCTTCGCTCCCCTCTCGTTGCCGAATCATCGGCAATCCCGCTCCCCCGGTTTTGCCTGTCTTACTTTTGTACCAATTTGAGAACGCTGCAGCCAGATGGCCAACCCCTGTGGATCGTTGACCCTCCTTCAACTCACTTGGCGGGATTTTGCGCAGTTGCTTCCTCTCCACTTTTCCTGCATCGGGCACCTTCTGCTTCCTCTGGACAGTCATGGCTCCGGATGATAAAATGGTCGCAGTTCGTAGTAATTCATCCCAAGTATAGCGAGCAGGCGGTGTTTGCGCAGATTTTGGAGCAGTCAGCCTTGGAGATCCATGACCGCATCGAAAGGCGCTGCCGCCCATGTATACCTTCATGATCTGTGCAACACTCCACCCATCCCGCAGACTATTCCCGGTACAGGAGGGACCCCTATGAACAAGACCAGGATCATGTGCTACGGCGATTCCAACACATGGGGCTACTGTGCCGCCACCGGCGCCCGTTATGAGGATGACCAGCGGTGGTGTCCTCTGCTCCAGCAGCTGCTGGGCGAGCAGTATACTGTGATCGAAGAGGGCCTGGTCGGCCGAACTACTGTGTTCAACGACCCGCTGGATCCCACGCTGAATGGGCTTGCCCACTTCCCGACCATCGCCATGTCCCAGGCCCCTTTGGACCTGCTGACTGTCATGCTGGGCACCAATGACTGTAAGGAGCGGTTCTCCGCCAACAGCCAGAATATCGCGGACGGCCTGCGCCTGCTGGTCAACACGGCAAAGCGCATGGACATCTGGCGCGACCAGCCCAGAGTGCTGATCGTGGCCCCCATCATGATCCACGAGGCAGTCTATCAGGTGCCCAGGATCGGGCTGGAGATGGGGGCCGGGCGCGTAGAGAAGTCCCGCCAGCTACCCGAGCAGATGCGGGCGACCGCCCGGGAGACCGGCTCCTGGTTTCTGGACAGCAACCCCTATGTTCAGCCGGGACCGGCTGACTGGATGCACTTCGACGCCGGTAGCCACCCGGCCCTCGCCAAAGCAATGGCTGGAATGGTGCATCGTATCTTTACCCACCCTGAGCAGCTGGAACAAAGCTGGTCCGAATAATCGCCGCAAAATGCTTTTGAACAACCGCACAGGCTGTCCCAATGTCTCTGGGCCGGTCTGTGTGATTTTCTTTCCGTACCCTCTCTTGTCAGCATACTCAGCAGGCAATTCGCTGATTGCGTGTACCCGGCTGGCTCAGAAGGAAAATTATTGTCCATTCACCAGAATTTCTTCCGTTTCATGATCCAGAGGCTTATAACAATAATAAGAATACTTACTACTATTACAGCGGGATACCCATACTTCCAGGCCAATTCAGGCATTCCGGTAAAGTTCATCCCGTACCAGCCGGCCACCAGGGACAAGGGCAGGCACAGGGTCGTGACCAGGGTCAGCGTTTTCATAATCCCATTTTGCCGGAGCTCCACCTCAGTCTGAAACAGCTCGCGTACCTGAAGGCAGTACTCCCGCAGCAGCTGCGCGTCCTCCCGCAGGCGTCCCAGCCGGTGGGAGAGCATATGAAACAGCTGCCCCTCCTCCTCGGAGAACAGGCCCCAATCATTCTCTTCCAGGGCATCGGCAACATCACCCAGCTGGGAGAAATATCGGACCCAGTGCATCAGCTCTCTCCGCAGGCCGGAGATCGGGGCGGTGAATCGGTCCAGACGGCCGGACAGCACCTGCTCCTCCAGCGAGCTCAGCTGATCCTCCAGCTCCTCCATGTGGTGGGCGTCCTTAGATAAAAGCAGCTCCAGCAGCTGACACATCAGCCGACCGGGCCCATTCTCCTGCCAGCGGCCATCCCTGGCAAGCCGCCTGACCAGAGCTGGAACAGCCTCACTGTCATCGCACAGCACCAGCCGATCCGCCGTCAGCAGAAACCCGAAGGCGATCGGTACGCCCTCCCGGTTATGCCGCGGTGTGACCACGGTCCCGCACAGACAGTCCCGGCGCGCCTCTACCCTGCATCCCCTGGCGCCATTGGCAGACGGGAGATGGCACAAAATACCCTCCAGCCCGGGCAGCTCAGGCGGGTGCTCCAGATCCTGCGAGGTGAACAGCACCAGCGCCCGGTCCTCCCGTGCGAGAGGCCGCTGGCTCGCCTCCAGCCTTGATCCGATCAGATAGATTTCCATTTTTCTGTCCCCCGTCTTTTTGAGAGGACAGCAGCTTCTCTTGCCCTTGGCTATACTGTGGGGAGGGAACGCTGCTGATCCCAGCCATGCGGCTTTATGGTCATCCCATCTTCAAATATGCTTTCAGGTCGTTCAAAACCGCCCGGCCTTTCTCCGCGCCAAGATCATAGACCGCCTGCAGCTTTGCCGGGTCCTTCTCGATCCGGCTGATGGGCAGCGCATGCTCCGGGCGCACCACAAAGAGCTCGCCCCGCTTTTCCAGCGCAATAATGTCCTCCACCTGCCGGTTGTAGATCTCCCATCTCCGGTCAAGGCTCTCCACAAAAGCGGGCGTCTTATGGTAGCAGCGCTGATTCAATTTCCTCAGCCACCCCGCCGGCGGCCGTTTTCGGTACTCCAAAGGCCTTGTGAGGACCAGCACGATCCTATCACAGCCGAGCCCGGCGCAGAACTTCACCGGGATGCTGTCGCTGACCCCTCCATCCAGATAGGGGACTCCATTCAGATATACCGGCTTTGACACATAGGGCATCGCGGAGGTGGCCCGCAAAATTTCCAGCTGTTGAAGCGGCTGGATCATTTTCATGTACTCCGCCCGCCCGGTCAGCATGTTCGTCACAACGGCATAGAAATCGGTGCCGGAGCTCTGGAATGCCGCCTCATCGAAGGGGTCCAGGCGTTTGGAGACCTCATAGAAGGCGAAATCTGAGCTGATGAGATTGCCGGTTTTCAGAAGAGAACGCACTCCCATATAGCGCGGGTCACGGATATAGCGTAGGTTGTACCGGAGGGCCCTTCCCTTCTGCCCGGACGGATAGTTGACCCCAAACAGCGCGCCGGCGGAGACTCCGACGATTGTTGGAAATGGGATATTCTCCTCCATCCAGACATCCAGCACACCGGCAGAGAACATGCCCCGCATCGCGCCGCCTTCCAGTACCAGTCCTGTTTTCATCGCTTTGAGCCTCCCGTGTGATCTCGCCCTCCATTCTACCACTCAGCCGTTCTTTTTTCTACTGCTTTACATGCCTCGGGGCCGCTTCTGATTTTAACACGCCTTCATCTCAGTCGGCTCTGATCCCCCTCATCACAGCTTTGCGCCACCCGATATCCGTTGTTACGGCAGCAGAAACGCCGCCCATTTCCACTCGTGCTCTGTCCAGTGGGTACTCCAATAAAACAGCCTTCCGATGTACTCCCGCTTTCTCCTCTCCACAGCCGGCGCGCAGTTCTCCAGCCCCTCCCGATAGATGATCGCAGAGAGCTCATAGATAGGGAAGCCGATGGCATGGCCCGCAGTGTGGACCACGGCGCAGGCCTGCCCCACCGCATGGAACAGGGCAATATCCTCCCGGCTACTGATCGACTTTGCGGCCGCGTGGCAGTCCAGGATCTTCCGCTGCGCCGGCCTCATTTTGATCTCCCCGGCCGCCCATGCCTGCGCCGCCTCCAGTGCCTCCCGCGGCCGTTTCTCATCGGGGTACTTCCGCTCCAGCTTTTCCACCGTTTCCTCTGCCAGACTCAGCGCCCACAGCACCATAACGCGGTGGTCCTGACCCTGAAACAACAGCGTCAGATCCTGCAGGTACTCCGACGTCTTTGAAAACAGCACCTGGTTGCCTCTCTTGAACCGGACCTGCACTTCTTCTTTCCAGTCCATCGTTTTCTCCTCGCCCATCTCAGTTTGGAGGGCTTAGTTTAGCACCTTTTCCTCTCACTTGCAATGCCTGCAGATCCCTTTTCTCTCTCTTCAACCGCCTTCGGCCTCACACTCGACCAGATTGATGATTGGCAGCCGCTTTCTCTTGGCATAGTTAAGCCCGCTGCGCCAGACCTGCGTGATCCGGCACAGGAGGATGTCCGCGGCGTCGATCATCGCGTGCCGCTCCTCCAGACGCTTCGGCCCGATGGCCGATGAGTGCTGTTCATAGGTCAGATCAGTTCCCTGATCCGGCATCCCGCACCCCCAGCTGTCCGGGTCTCTCGGCTTCATGCAGGTAATCCTGACCTCATGGGGCCAATGCTTGCAGGCCTCTCGGAGCAGCTGCATGGACTCTGCCCCTGAGTCGTAGCTCTCCTGGGGGACAATGAAGCTGTCCACATGGCAGTAGCGCAGAAGATAGAGGATCGCCTGGTAGAGCGCCGATGCGTCGCGCGATGGCAGCCGCCACTGCCCAAATCCGAACAGCGCGCATCGCCTGGATGTCGTTTCCGGCCCCAGCATCGCTTTTGCCACTTCCCGCTGGGCCGCCAGCTGATAGCTGTGCACAGTAGTCAGCGACACGCCCAGCTGCTGGGCCAGCTCCTTTTTGGGCGTCCGCATGAGCAGGCCCTCCATGGCAGTCTTCTGCCATTTGGGCAGGTGCGCGGCCTGCTCCCGTATCCTCTGTGCGGTCGTAGCGGAGCACAGGTTGATACACCGGTCCCCCAGCCTCTCCTGGGCGTAATGGTAGGTGCGCAGCCGCCGGATCCCCATACACAGCAGAGGCTGCATGTAGATGATGGCATAGTCCGCCTGGTCGATCAGCCACCGCTCCACCTCATCCGCCTTCACATCAACCGGGTTCAGCACTCTGGTATAGCGCAGCTCCTTCATCATAAAATCCGGGCGGATATGGAGGTCTACGCCTACCCGCTCGACACGCTTTTGCGGGTAGGCCGCCTCCACCCTTCTGCCCGCCCACTCGCAAAGCCGCATCCATTTGCTGTCGTGGTGATAGAGCAGTGTCACCTCCTCCTCATCTCGCACCAGCGTGCGCAGCTTCTTTTCCACCTGCTTGTCCAGATCGGGTTCTGCCATCTCTGAGCCATCCAGGAACACGATCCTCATTCGTACCCCTCCCCGCCTTTGATATGGTTACATATTTCAGTATGTTAAGGTGCGCCAATTTCCACAATAATATTGCTGGACAGGCATGTTATTGTGGAGGTGTGATATGGTCAGCTATGCCCCGCTATGGCGAACAATGGAAAAACGGGAGATCACGACCTACACCTTGATCACCAAGTACGACATCAGTTCCCGCACGATCAACAACCTCAAGCACAACCGCGGCATTACGGTCTATACCCTGGAGCGGCTGTGTGAGATCCTCAACTGTACCCCAAATGATGTACTGGAATTTATCCGATAGGCAGTCTGCTCGGCGACCGGGCAGGCTGTTTCTTTTCACATGGGGAGCAGCAGCGGTTCCTTCCCCGCCTCCTCCGGCCAGAAGCGGATGCAGCTGCTCTCCCGCTGCGCCCGCTCCTCAGGGCTCTCCTCCCGCTCCCTGTCCGCCGGGCAGCCAAGCACATCCAGCAAATCGTCGATGGTATCCTGCCAGCCGTGGCCGGCCATCACCATTCGGTTGTTCCAGACGGCATACTCCGGGCACTGCTGGTAGATCGCCGTCTCCAGTACCTCGCGGGAGCGGAGGAAGGGCCGGAAGCTCTCGTAGCCGTAATACTGGAGCAGCTCATAGATCGCCGGCGTGCATCGCTCTCTGCGGAAAAACAGATACTGTGCCTCCTCAGGCAGGGAGGTATCTCTCTGGCACAGCTCCCCAAACGCCTGCGCCGCATCTGAGATGGTGGTCTTCCAGATCGGGTAGGCCAGGGCCAGCAGCCACCGGCACTGCACTGTCTCCACAAAGAACACCCCTTCGGCCACCCGCTTGACCCGGGTGGTCAGCCCATAGGGCGTGTCCCGGGGCGGCAGGATCCCCCCGAAGTACTCCGGGCACTGCTCAGCGGCAAAGATGGCCTCGTTGTATAGGGAGTCGTGATCCCCAAGCGGGAGCCCATGCCTGGTCAGGTAGCGCGTGATTTCAAAGGACACGATCGGCCAGCCCCCGCCCTCGTTCTCATGTTCAAACAGGTAGACCGCCCCGTCCCTGACGCCGTAGGCCAGGGTTTCCGGCGATATGACCTCCGGGACCGCCTCCTCTGTGACGGCATAGAACTCCCGCCCCAAGAGCATGTCCCCGCCAGCGGTGGCCAGGTAGTAGACCCCCGGGCACTCCTGAGAAACTCTTCTCACCTGTCCCCAAGTCTCTTCCTCGATCTGAAACGCCATATTTCTGCTCTCTTCACTGTGGTCCATGATACTCCTCCATTTCTGTAATTACAAGTGGAATCCGTCCAACAGAAATGTTACAGGGAAGATCGTAGCAGTTCCCGTCAAAACCCGTCGAAAAATCGGCAACGCACAGGGATACCGCCCCACCTGTTCGGAGCGGCATCCCTGTGCGTTTTATGACATATTTCGACTTTTCAGCGGGCGCGGGAGGTCCCGCCGATACATTGTGCTGTCCTTCTGGCCTCTCCCTGCGCCCACAGGAAGAACGCCCATGCCGTTCCGGCAGAGCCTACTTCCGTGCCCAGAGCAGCAGATTGTCCTCAAACCGGCTCTCCAGTCTCCCACTATCCTTCAGCCAGGACAGATAAGAGCGTACCGTGCTCCCCACCAGAACGTACTGCTCATAGGTCATCGTCAGGCTGTACTGAGTGAACAGCCGCTGGAGGATCTGCTCGAAGCACAGAGGCTGCGCGCACAGCTCCAGGATCTGATCCGCGATCTCATGGACTTTTGCGATGTTGTAATCCGCCAGCGGTACAATGTTCTCATTTGCCGCCGCGTGGGCCGGTACAAAGTACCGGGCCGAAAGCCCTTTGACCCGCTCCAAGGTGTCCAGATATGCGGCCACATCATAAATAAATCCAATCTGGTATTTATCCAGCGTCTCCCGGCTGGATAGACAGTCCGCCAGATATACAACATCGTCCGGCGTCCGGAACCCCACCATATCAAAGAAGTGCCCCGAGAGGTCGATCAGCTCGAAACCATCCGGCAAGCAGGCGGGGGTCAGTTCCTTGGCATCGCTCCCCTGGGCCATCAGGAACTTGTGGCGCAGCTCCCGGAACGGATAACCTCCATATAGGAAAGCCGGCTCCAGGATGGTGTGCCGGGTGAAGTCGCACTCTATCCCGGGCGCGTAGATCTTGCAGCCCGTCTGTTTTTGCAGGTACTGATTGCCTCCGATGTGGTCGGCATTCGAGTGAGTGTTGTAGATGGCCCGCAGATGCCAGCCATTCGCGTCCAGGATCTGCCGCACTTTGCGCCCCGCATCCTTGTCGCTCCCGCTGTCGATGAGGCAGACCTCGTCCCCCTCCAGACGCACCAGGCCGATCTTGGCCGGGCACTGGATATAGTAGCTCTTTTCGGTGACCTGGATCAGTTCATACATATTCTCTTTGCCTCCTGTTCTTCTTTGTGTTCAGCTGTACGCTTTCCTGCGGGCTGTCCGCCCTCTTGGAGATACTTCTTGCTCATCCCCCACCCTGCATGAAAAGAAACCTCTCCGCCAATTCATTTAGGCCCTCCCACTTATCCAATACCTCTCTGTTCCGCAGGACATAAGTGTTTTATGACTTCCCTCCTGTTGTTTCAAATCGCTTTGGCGGGCCAGTGCATCTGCCGCACCGTCATCTGGCTTGGCCGCCGCTGCCTGGGGCGCAAATTTTGAACCGTCATGACTGGTAGAACTCCGGAAACGTATCCCGAACGATGACTGACAGGAACTGGACAATGAAGTCCATTTTTTTCTGATCCCCTGCCGCCAACGGGCGGTATTGGATTATGATTGACAGCATACCATTGAGCAGAAAGTCAATTTTGATGTCGTTTTCTTCACAGCGGGCCAGCGCCCCCACCTGATAGATCTGCTCCTTGAACGCAACAATAAAGCACTGAGGATAACTGGCGCAGAATTGGATATTCTTCGCAGAAAGCAGGGCGCGTTCCCCATCAGAGAGGGACAGTCCCAGCGGCTCGACTTGGGAGAAGAGAAAAGTCCGCACAAAGGACTCCGGCGCGGAAAACAAATCCGGGTAGGGGTCAAAGCTGCCAGCGATTTTGGCCACAGTCTCCTCAACCATCTGATGATAGAGGTCGTAAATATCCAGGTAATGGAGATAGAAGGTGCCCTTGCTGATCTCCGCTCGCTTCGCCAGTTCAGTCACTGTGATTTTCTGAACCGGCTTTATCTGCACCAGTTCTAAAAATGTGGCCTTGATCAGCCGTCTGGTCTTTGTGACCCGCAGATCGCTTTTCTGTTCCAAGCAGAGGCCTCCTCAAAATTAGACGCTTTTACGGAAGTGTCTCATGATGTTCTGTTTCAAATAATCGACCATTGAATAATGAACGTCCGTCCAATAAAGTATAACACAGAGGCGGAGCCTGGAGCAAGCCATTCCGCCGTTGTGCTGATGCATCAATTTGAGTACGGAGGTTATATATGGACAAATACAAAATCGGCGGCCTGGTGTACGCCAAATTGGGGACGCTTCCCTGTGTGGGAACAGTGATCGCCATAGGACAAGACGGGAAGTATCTGATTCGTTTCAGCGCGGTTCAGCAGGACTGGTATTTAGAAGAAGATTTGACTCCCTATCGGGAAAAATGAAAGAAAAGGAAATCAGGCAAAAAAGGTCCGGAGCGATACGCAACCATCGCTCCGGACCTTTTTGAGAATTATTCTTATTTATCTTTATATTTCTACTTTCTTTTCCGCCGCCTGCCGCGCCTTCCACTCCTCGTATTCCTTCCTCCCTTCCTCACTGGCAAAAAACGCCTGCATCTTAGGGAGAATATCGCGGGCGAACGCATCTACAACATGGTATGGGATACCGGTCCCATGGTCATCGATCTTCTTTTTCCTCGGCATATTGAAACCTCCCTATCGCGGTTCTGTTATGGAACGCCGCTTCATTTCTGCACTGCTCGCATCGCCCCTGCCTCGCCCCGCTCTACTCCTTTGCCTCCACGAACCACACTCCCTTCTCCATCCACAGGTAGGTCACCTGTCCATTGATCCGGCAGGTGTAGCGGTCCCCCACGCCGCCCACCCTCTGGCAGGCGGCCCGGCGGACGTCCAGCACCTTGTCTACCGGGTATTTGTGCGCCTCATCGAACTCGATCACCAGCGGGCGCAGCTTTCCCTCCGTGTCAAAGCGCACCACCACCGGCACATATTGCTTTCTCCGCTTATCCATGCCTTATCCTCCGAAGTATCCCACTGGATGGACCGTGTGCCCGTCCTTCACATTGATATGGCCCAGGAGCGGGTCGCTGTCCATCAGGGCCCGGCGCACGCTCATGTAGCCATACTGCTGGCGCAGGTGGTCCACCGCCGCGTCGATCCGCTCCCACTTGTCCCGCCGCTGGTCCTCCGCATAGAGGGACAGCTGCACTGTGCCTTCTGCTTCCACCAGCCCGGCGCCCCGTATCCCGATGCTGCGGACCGGCCGGTCCCAGCGGTAATTGCGCCGGAAGAGATCCAGGCCGACCTCCGTCAGCTTCTGACTGGAACAGGACGGTGCGCATAGCTTTCTTTGCCGGCAAATGGAGTTCAGCTCTGTGTCCCGCACATAGATCTCCACCACCGTGCACCGTGAGGCCAGCTCCCGCATCCGGGCGCAGACGCTCTCCGCCAGAAGAAAGAGCATGAGCTTCACATCCTCTTCACTTTGCAGGTCCCGGGGCGTCGTGGCGCTGTTCCCGACGCTTTTGATATTGGGGATGTGGTCGCTGCGCTGGACCGGGGAGGTATCCTGGCCATTGGCAAAGGTGTGGAGGATCGCCCCCATCTTCCCCAGCTTCCGCACCAGCACATCCACTGGGCATTCCGCCAGCCGGCCAATGGTGCTGATCCCGATGCTCCTGAGCTTCCGCGAGGTGGCCGGTCCCACATACAGCAGGTCCTCCACCGGCAGCGGGTAGGCCAGCTCCTTGTAGTTGTCCGCCTCGATGCGGGTGATGGCGTCCGGCTTTTTGTAATCGCTGCCCAGCTTGGCGGTGATCTTGTTGTTGGCCACCCCGATGCTGGCCGTGATGCCCAGTTCAGACTTGATCCGGCTGCTGATCTCCCGGGCGATGGTCATGGGGGAGCCGTACAGCCCCACGCTGCCCGTCACATCCAACCAGTTCTCATCCAGGCCAAACGGCTCCACCTGGTCGGTGTAGTCCTCGTAGATCTCTCTGGCATAGCGGCTGATGCGGATATACTCGTCCATGTCCGGGGGCAGGATCACCAGCTCGGGGCACCTCTGCCGCGCCTGCCAGATGGCCATACCGGTTTTGATCCCAAGCGGTTTGGCGATGTAGTTGGCGGTGAGCACGATTCCATGCCGCTCCTCCTGGCTCCCACACACCGCCAGCGGCAAGTCCCTCAACTCCGGGTGCCGCTGCATCTCCACGGAAGCGTAAAAGCAGTTCTGATCCACATGCAGGATATGCCGTGCCATCTCCATCACCTCCCGGCGTCGTTTCACTTTCATTTTAGAACATTCGTTCTATTTGTCAAGCACCACTTCTTCCCATCGGCCCAATTTTTGTCGCCGGAGCTCCGAGATGTGCTATACTATATTTTGTGATGCAGCGTACAACTTGTTGCACGGGAGGCTCTATGTCATGTGTGGACGGTATCAGTTTACCGCGGAGCAGTGCGCGGAAATTCGTCAAATCGTAGAAACGATCCAGCAGAAATATGGCGCGGGGCAGTGGACGCCTGGAGAGATCCGCCCCACAGCCAAAGCGCCGGTCCTGGTGCGGGAGGATTCCGGTTCCTCACCCGCCCTGATGAAGTGGGGGTATCAGCTGCCCGGCACCCTGGTGATCAACGCCAGAGCGGAAACGGCAGCGGAAAAGCCTATGTTCCGCCGGAGTCTCGCCACCCAGCGATGTCTGATCCCCGCCACCGCCTTCTACGAATGGGACGCTGAAAAGCGGAAGTATCAATTCTCACTTCCCGGAGAGGACATCCTCTTCATGGCTGGGCTCTTTGACCGCCGAGGCGGCGAGGACTGCTACTGCATCCTCACTACCGCGGCCAATGGCTCCATGAAACCGATCCACGATCGGATGCCCCTGATCCTGCCCCGCAGTCAGGCGGAACAGTGGCTCTCCGACAGCTCCCAGGCCGAAGTGATCCTGAGCACGGTTCCTCCGGCACTGGCAGTTCAATCCGCTGAGCAGCAGCTGAGCCTGTGGTGACACTCGCCCCACAGTGGAAACGGCAAGGCGTAAAATACGGCGGGGAGCGGTCCGAAAGGGCCGCTCCCCACCGCGCCTTATGCTCCGTGCCGGATGCTGTTTTGCTGCCCCGGGCTCTCCCGGTCTGTGACTGCCGCTTTTGACTTGGCAGACGGGATGCCCGTACCGCCTGGCGCTTTTACAAATCACTTGGCCTCAAAATAATTCCAGCGCCTCTTAATCTTCTGTGAAAAAGCGTCGATAACAATATCCTCATCCTCCAAATAATACTACTGAGTGTATCCGTAGACTTTCCGGGTCGTTCCAGAGGCCTTTCTTGCAAGCCTAATATTCCTATATACTCTTGCAGCTTCTAAAAGTCTTAGAAATATGTGCGTAGAAAAAGCACCCGCCCTCGGCTGTTCATCGCAGCCGAGGGCGGCTTACTCTATCTGTTCACGGCTCAAACCCCAATGCCGTTGCCACGACATACGCAACCAGTATTGGGACGATATAGAGCAGGATCTGCAGAGGGTTCTTTCCTAACTCGTTCTCCGCGAAAACCTTATCGGGAGAGTTGAGGTAGTACAGTGTAATCGTGAGCGGTGGCTTTACACTGGTGGATGAAACCTGTTTGGTATGGCGTTCTCCATTCACTGTGTACTCATGTCCCGGAACCGCAGACTGATCCTTTGCGCTGTCAGCATGTGGCCCCGTTGCTTTGCCAGAGCAAGTTTTTTGTCCGCCCCGGCAAAGAGTATCCCTTTTTTACAAAGGATGATCTCTATGATGAATGTCGCGATCGCAGCAGCTACGCCGCACCAGAATGCTGCTCCATATCCTGCAAGGGCACTGAACGCCTCCATCAGAGTTATCCGGTCTCCCATGCTCTCTCCTCCTTCCAAGCGCTGATACAAGATCGCTTATTTACAGATTTGGGGCGCTCAGCCTGTTATCGCCCGCAGCACTTCTTAAACTTCCTCCCACTTCCGCAGGGGCACGGGTCGTTCCGCCCGATCTTCACCGCCTTTGGTGGAATCGTTCTGAGCTGCTTCCGCTCAAGCAGATCGAACAGCTCATCCGGGGTATATCCGTTGTTGGACCACAGCCTGGTGCCGTTGGCCATGCCGGAGAGCATGTCGAGCACGTCCTGTATCTTCTCCCCTGGGACATCCACATCAAAGGCACGCAGGATCTCCATACGCTCCATCGGGGCCGCCTCCAGGAGGATCGCAAAGTGCAGCTCCGACATCACCTCTTCCACCATGAGCTTGGGCAGGCCGGCATTTTCCTTCAGGTAATGCTCCATCTGCACCGCAGCAAGACACGGCTCAAAGTAGTCCGGGTCCGCATACTTGAGCAGCTCTCTCTTTTCCGGGATATACCGCGGTTTATCCCCCACCCGCTCCAGCAGATCCGGGACGTCCCGGAATTTGTTGTCCTCAAAAGCGTTATGTACCAGGAAATCCTTCCACAGCACATAGTCGCATCCATAGTCAATATGCCGGCTCAGGACGGGGAACAGCTCCTTTTCGGTCAGCTTTTTCCCGTTCTGCCAATTAAAAATGTCCAAGAAGTCATCCTGGAGGATCGCTCCATAGAGATTGACTGCCGCCGCGGCATAGGCATGGATCAGGTCTCCGCGCCTCTTATCCGCACGGAATCCATCTTGCAGCAGCTCCTGATAGACCTCCCGCACTTCCTCCGGCACCGCATAGTATAGAATCCCCTCATGGCGATACAGGCAGAGGTAACCCAGCCACTGCAGCTGCGGGCATGCCTCCAGCTCTGTCCTGACGACGGCTCCCTGCTCAGATGCAGCGGCCCGCTGGAATACGTTCCATTCTGCGGGCTCCAGCGGATACAGGGCTTCCCTCAGCCGCTCTTTTTTCAGCAGGGCAGCCTTGACCGCCTGGATCAGTTCCGTCTTCCTCAATTTTGTGACGCCTTTGACAGAGATTTTTGCCGCCAGCCTGTGCAGCTCCGGGACTGTCCTCTGGTTCAGAAGGTCGTCGATCTGAACGGAGCGATCTGGTCTCTCAATGCCAGTCATCTGTTTTGATTTTTCCTCCAAGGCCACACAACCGCCCTCTATTCCCGTTTTGTTGTATCATATCACATTCATAAGGCAAGGGCAAATCAGAAGATAAAATGATTTTGAAAACAGCACCCCCGCTGGGTTTTGGCCCAGCGGGGGTGCTTATCTGTCTCGCTCAGGATGAAATCAATTTGCCAAGATGGAGGTGAAGGAAACGAGCATCACTGCCAGCTCGGCACGGGTGGCGGCCTTCTGGGGATTCAGATATCCCGCCACGTCGCCGGCAAGCAGCCCGTTCTCCACAGCCCAGGACATGGCCTGCCCGGCCCAGTCGGACACGTCGGCGGAGTCCTCATATGCCTGGAGCACTGCTTCGGACGCGGCCGCATCCTCCCCCTGCTCCACAGCATAGTGATACATCATGGTGACTGCCTGCTCCCGGGTGAGCGCGCTATCCGGAGAAAATGTATTGGCTCCGGTCCCCACACTCACGCCGTTCAGACGCGCCCAATACACGGCATCTCCGTACCAGGAATCCGCAGCCACATCGGCAAAGGGATAGCCCAGGTTCTCATCGGACAGGTCTGGAGAGCCAGCCATCCGGTACAGCGTGGTGACCATCATAGCGCGGGTAGTCGTGACATCGGGGGCAAATTTGCTGTCACTGGTCCCGGCCATCAGGCCCTGCTCCGTAACTGCGGCTACGGCGTCGGCATACCAGGCGCTGGAGAACACATCCGCATACCCGGCGACGGTCTCGTTTTCAAGGACCGCGGCCCAGGCGGTATTGGAAATAAAGTTGTACTCATCCCGTTGATGGGTCTTGTTGGTCAGGGTATTGGCGAAGAGCACCACGTCCAGCTGAGCACCGTCCGCGCCCTGGCCTGTGTAGGAAATGGCCTGGATGGAGTCGTCCAGGAAGTCGGCGTAGTGCTCACCGGTGCTGGGGAGGAAGCCCTCCAGCAGCTCCTTGGAGCCGTCCAGCTGCACCAGCACCTGGGCCCCCTCGGGGATGGCGGCGAAGTAGCCCGCGCCGTAGCCGTAGAGGATGTCGTCACCCTCCGCCACATAGCTGGCTGTGATCAGGCTGTCGGTGGGATAGATGACATAGGCCAGGGCGTCCATAGCGCTGGAGCTGACGGTCTCATAGACCAGCGCCTCCTGGGCAAAGAGGTCCGCGGCGGAGTCCATGGCGTCGGGGCCATAGCCGATGTAGGGCGTTCCGGCCTTCACGGCGGCCAGGGCCTGGTCGTCCAGTGCGGCGGCGCCGATGATCAGGTCAGCCTCAGCGGCGGTGTCGGTGACGGTGAAGCCCAGGGTCTCCATGGCCTGGCGGTCATAGTTGTACTCATACGCGCCGCTGACCAGGCTGGACTTGACGAAGCCACTGTCGTTATCGGCAGGCTTGCCTGAGATGTAGATCACGGGTGCCTTGGAGATCGCCGCAGCGACGGGGGCATCCTCCACGCCGACACCGGTGAGCAGGTAGTCCTCCGACACATCCTGCCAGTCGGCATAGAAGATCAGATAGCTGCCCTCGTACTGGCCCTCTGTGATCAGGGACACGGACTTGCCCGCCCGAAGCAGGTCGTTGACCGCGGCGGTGGAGGCCTCAGAGGCGTTCATCAGCACCACGTGCTCCCCCTCCACGCCGGAGAAAGCGGAGGAGACGTCCCAGGTATCGGACACAGCGCAGGCGGCGGCGATGGTCTCATAGGCAGCGGGCTCGGCGCAGGTGATCATGTCGAAGCCCCGGGTGTAGTTGAAGGCGGTGATCCCCTCGGAGTAGAGGACGGGCCATTCGGTGATGACGGTGCCGTCATAGAGCACACCGTTGGCCACGCTGCGCTTGGCCTGGTACATGGAGATCACCGCAGTGCCGGCCGGGTACTCCACGCCGTTGTAGGTGAAGGCCTCATCGGCCACCATCACGTCCACGCCGTTGCGGGTCAGGTAGGTCAGCATCTCGTCGGCGGCCTGAAGGTTGGACTGGTTGTCCCCGTCCAGGGGGATGATGTAGCACTCGGGGTAGAAGTTCCCGTTCTGCCCCTCGCCGTCGTACTCGGGGCGGAAGAGCTCCGCCTCGGCGCCCTCCACGTCGTACTGGTTAGTGAACCACTGGCCCACCAGTTCGTAGGCGTCGGAGTTGGCGTTGGTCACGCCCCGCTCGAAGATCTTGGTCTGATTCAGAAGATAGCTGTCCTTGTTATCGGCCACATAGACGCTCTGGCCCAGGGCGCCGTAAGCCACCAGATCCACTGCGTCGTCGTTGTGGCTGGGCAGCTCCACCGTGTAGGCCACGGTGCCGTGGAGCATGGAGTACTGGGGGGTGTAGCTGGTGGACATGTCGTCCCAGGGGTCCAGCCACTGGGTCTGGTAGGACCCGTCCTCATTCACCTCGCCGGTGTAGGACAGATAGTCCCGCTGGGGGGTGGAGTAGCTGTTGAAGGTGTCGTTGTTGGCCACCGCGGCGATGCCCAGGGCCTCACCCCCGGCCATCAGGTGCTCGGCCAGCAGGTCGTACTCGAAGTTGGGCTCGTGGGGCGGATCGCAGGGCTCGCACTGGAATTCCTTGTGCTGGCCGTGGAACTCCGTAAAGCTCACCGGGTTCCACGCCGCGATGAACTGGGTCATGTTCTGGGTCTCGGCTTGGGTCTGGAAGGAGTTGTCCCGGTTCAGGTCAAAGCCGCCGGAGGAGGTCCGGGTCACATAGGTGCGCCCCTCCACGTTCTCCTCAGGGACGATGAGGAAGAACACGTCATCCAGCAGCTCGTCCATGTCTACGGTGACGGTCTCCACATCATAGTACTTTTCCAGGTCCAGGGGGCGGGAGGTGTCCCAGGGGGAGACAGTACCCGCCTCGTCAGTGGCCTTGAGGAAGCCCAGATAGGTGGCGGTATCCGCCACCAGGTCGGGCACGGCGATGCTGCCCTCCACGCCGGCGGGGCCCATCTGCTCGGCCAGCTTGGCCTCGCCTTCCGCGGTGAAGCCGGTGAGAACGTCGTAGTCCAGGCTGCCAGCCTCAGAGGCGGCGGCCTCCACCAGCATCCAGGCAAACTTCATCACGCCGTCAGGGGCGGCCACCTCATTGGAGTGGATGTTGGAGAAGAGGACGGGCACCTGATAGTCGCCCAGAGCGCCGCTCTCCAGTTGTTCGATCAGGGCAGCGGGATCCGCTTCGGCCTGGTCCTTGATGTCCTGCCACTTCTCCACCGCCGCCTCGCTCTTGGCGATGATGAGGTAGGGCATGTCCAGGCTATCCAGCCCATTGTCGCCCTGGCTCATGCCCATGGACTCCCGGACCACATAGAGGTCGGTATTCTCCTGAGCGTAGGCCACCAGCTCGTCGATGCTGTCATAGAGCTCCTGCATGGTGTGGAACTCGTCGTAAGGAGTGATCTTGACCCCGGAGACAGAGCCCAGCACGGCGCCATCGGGGCTCGCGGCGGTCAGGTCGTACCAGCCGCACAGATCCAGATAGGTCCCGCCGTTGGTCTGGTAGCCCCGCAGGTTGTTGG
>ENA-UOJM01001378-UOJM01001378.1-human-gut-metagenome-genome-assembly--contig:-P116-NODE-1378-length-22748-cov-19.333803_pt1 | contig 22748 bp, 23 predicted proteins | sample MGYA00242349_ERZ723896 | MGnify/ENA metagenome assembly ERZ723896 | reverse complement strand
CGCACCATTAAGTACTTCGCTGAGCTGTAATCTGCGAGTAGCTTAACTGCGAATTGAATAGCTGAAACCGCCCCTTCCGGGTCAAACCGGAAGGGGCGGTTTTTGTTATTAGCGGATGTAGGGGCGCACCTGTGTGTGCGCCCGGGGCGGGGTTATGGTTTGTGGTGCCCGCTGATATAGTCGACCAAGTCGTAGACGAGGCGCTTTTCCTGTTCGTTCATACCGCGCAGGCTGATTTTTTCTTCGCTTTCCAGGCCGAGGATGTCATCGGTAGTTGTGTGGAACAGCTGTGCCATTTCCACAAGGTAGACTGCTGTGGGGGAGGATAACTCCATTTCCCACGCATTGACGCTGGCGCACGTTACCCCCAGCTTGCGGGCCAGCGCCGCCTGCGAGAGCCCCATGTTTTCCCGCAGCCGTTTGATATTGTCAGAAATCAAGCTATCACGTCCATTCAAGTGTACAGCAGAATAATAAACAAACCGCAAGGGGAAAATCTTCACGCAGATCGTCAAAAAACGGTGCGCAATTCTGCGCAACCGGTTGACGCCGAACCTGCTATTTGTTACAATGGTAACGAGCCCTGTATACAAAAGAATGGAGGAAAGTATCTATGCTGCAATCCCTGAAGCAGAAAACCCTGGTCGGCAAGCTGTGGGCCATCATCGTCCTGGCTGTGGCGGCCATCTTCATCGGCCTGGTGTTCGGGCCCGGCATCGCAAAAATGATCGCTGGGCCGACCCATTTCGCACCGCTGGATGACCACGACGTCCTTTCCCTGCAAGGACAGTATCTCGAGGCGGACATTGACACCCTGATTGACTACTACGCCGAGACCGTCGTGAGCGAGAGCGGCAGGCCGGACAAGGTCAGCGCCCGCGAGTACATCATGCCGGTCAAAACCCCCGACGCCACCGTCTACATCGGTGTGGAAGTGCCCAAGCCCAAAATCAGCGACGCCGAGGCGGTCGTTGCCGATACCGAGCGGCTAATCAACGACGAGGACGGCAGTTATGAGTGGGACGGCTCCTACGTGTCGGTGCGCGGCACGCTGCAGCCCATGGATGATGAGACCCGGCAGCTGTGGGAAGATTACTTCATTGACGCCGGTTTTAGCTATGATGATATCGGTCTGTTTGACGACTGCACAGCCCTTCCGCTGGTGCTGACCGACGGCGAAATCGACGGCCAGGACACGTTTGTGTATGGTTTTATGGGCGTCATCGGCGTTCTGCTGGTGGTGCTGGCAATCTGGTTCGTGGTTCATTCCCTGACCGGTGGCTTCCAGAAGCAGATTCGCAACTACATCAAGGCTTCGGACGACCCGCAGGCCACCGAGCAGGCCCTCGACCGCTTCTACGAGGACACGATGCAGGATGGCAAGGTCCGCATGAGCCGCAGCTGGCTGATGTACGACAAGGGCGGCAATTCCTGGGTGCTGGCCGGTGACGACGTGGTCTGGGCCTACCAGCACACAGTGCGCCACAAAGCTTACGGCATCCTGACCGTGAGAAAAGAGGTGATGGTGCGCGTTTTCGGCGCGAAGGAGAAACGTGCCTGCCACGATATCTACGTCCGCAATGAGGACGAAGCGCAGGAAATTTTGCAGCAGATTGCCCGCACCTACCCGGATGCGCTGATCGGCTACGACCAGGACATTGAGCGCAAGTATCACGCCAACCCGGCGGCGTTCCACCAGGCGGTCATCACTGCCCGCCATGCCCCAGCTGCCCCGGCCCAGCCTGCCGAACCCCAGGCAGGGGTGACAGGCGAGCCGGAGAGCAAGCCGCTGTATACCTAAAGTAAAAATTGCCCGATGGCACTTGATGCCATCGGGCAATTTTTTGGGCAAAATTTACTTCTGCGCTTCTTTTTCGGCTTTCTCCGCAAACGCAATCATCTTGCTGTACGTTTCCTCGCTCAGGTCGTGCTCGACCTTGCAGGCGTCCTTGGAGGCAGTCTCCGGGTCAACGCCCAGCGCGACGAAGAACGCCGTCAGCTTGCGGTGGCGGCCATAGATGCGCTGGGCAATTTCCATGCCCGGCGCTTCCAGCTTGATAAAACCGTCGGCATCCATCGAAATATAGCCGTTCTCACGCAGGTTTTTCATGGCGACACTGACGCTCGGCTTGGAAAAGCCCATCGCCACCGCAATATCGATCGAGCGCACAGAACCCTTCTGTTCCTGCAGCATCAGAATTTTTTCGAGATAATCCTCTGCGGATTCGTGAATATTCATGGGCGCAGCCCCCTTCCGAACTGAAATATTGTTCAAATTGTTATTGCATCTATCATACCACACCGCGCGGCAGTTTGCAAGGCTGAATCCGTACAGTTCCGGTAAATGCTGCCGCGGCTTCACCAAGTAAAAGCGCGGTATCATCCTTTAGGATGCGTACTTCCAGTGTGCCGCCGGGCATCTGCACCAAAATCGGCACGCCGCGTTCGCTGCGGCCGGTCAGCACAGCGGAGGCCGCCACGGCGCAGGCCCCGGTCCCGCAGGAGAGCGTGGCCCCGCTGCCGCGCTCCCAGACTGTCACGGCGAAGGCTGTGGGGCTGATCTGCCGCGCGAACTCCACGTTGATGCCCCCGGGGAACGCCGGGTGGTGTTCCAGTTCCCGGCCATACAGGGCCAGGTCAGCCCCCTCGGGCGGGGCATCACCCACAAAAACAACGCAGTGCGGGTTGCCCACGGCCACGCAGTTGACACGCCAGCTGCGCCCGCCCGTGCAGAGCGGCACATCCAGCAGCGGCCCACCGCCCAGGTCGGCGGTGCCCACGTCAGCCCCCAGCGCCGAGAAATGCCCCATCTCCACCTGCCATAACCCCGCGCCCACGCGGCGCAGCGTGCGCCGCCCGGCGTTGGGCGTGTCGATGCGGATGCAGTCCCGCCGGACGCCGTGGGTGTATAAAAATTCCGCGACACAGCGTACACCGTTGCCGCACATGGCCCCCTCGCTGCCGTCGGCGTTGAACATCCGCATCGCGGCGTCGCCGTCCGCCAGCAGCGGGGGACAGATAAAAATGACCCCATCGGCCCCCACGGAAAAATGCCGTCGGGACAGCGCCACGGCCAGCGCGGCGGCGTTTGGCGGCAGCCCGGCGGCGCGGCAGTCCAGGTAGATATAATCGTTGCCGGCGGCCTGCATTTTGGTAAAATTCAGTTCCACATGCCCACCTCCCGGCCCATCGTATGCAGCTTGCATAAAATTTAACACTTACCCCTTGACATTCAGCCGCAGATACGCTATATATTAAATGTATATCTGTGTTTATAAAGGAGCTAAATTATGGATTCCGAAGTTTTCAGCCGCATCCGTGGCTATCTGGCAGAACAGCTGGAAGTCGATCCTGAGAAGATCACCCCCGACAGCGACATTGTCAACGATTTCGGCGCGGACAGCCTGGATGTTATCGATATGATCACCGTCCTGTCCGACGAGTTCGGCGTTGAGATCCCCGACGAGGATATCGAGAATTTCCACACCGTCGGTGACGTGGTAAATTACCTGGAAGACCGTATGTAATGCTTGCGGCGCTGCCGCGGACAAGTTTAGAATTTGTGTGAGGATTAACAGGAAATGGCAAACGATAAGAAAAAAATGGTCGAAGCGATCACCGCACAGGAGGTCGATTTCGCCCAGTGGTACACCGATATCTGCACCAAGGCCGAGCTGGTCGAGTATTCCAGCGTCAAGGGTTTCGTGGTGCTGCGTCCCTATGGCTACGCCATCTGGGAGAACATCCAGAAGAACCTGGACGCCCGCTTTAAGGCCACCGGCCATGAGAACGTGGCAATGCCTGTGCTCATCCCCGAGAGCCTGCTGAAGAAGGAGGGCGAGCTGGTCAACGGCTTTGCGCCCGAGGTCGCCTGGGTCACCGCCGGCGGCAGCGACCCGCTGGAGGAGCGCCTTGCGGTGCGCCCCACCAGCGAGACGATGTTCTGCGACCATTTCAGCCATGTGCTGCACTCCTACCGCGACCTGCCCATGCTGTACAACCAGTGGTGCAGCGTCGTCCGCTGGGAAAAATCCACCCGCCCCTTCCTGCGCACCCGCGAGTTCTGGTGGCAGGAGGGCCACACCATCCATGAGACCGCCGACGAGGCCAAGGCCGAGACCGAGCAGCAGCTGAACTGCTACGCCGACTTTGCCGAGCATGACCTGTGCATCCCGGTCGTCAAGGGCCGCAAGACCGATAAAGAGAAGTTTGCGGGTGCCGAGGCCACCTACACCATCGAGGCCATGATGAAGGACGGCAAGGCCCTGCAGAGCGGCACGAGCCACTACTTTGGTGATAAGTTCAGCCGCGCCTACGACGTGACCTTCACCGGCCGCGACAACACCCTGCAGTATCCGTTCCAGACCTCCTGGGGCGCGTCCACCCGCCTGATCGGTGCCATCATCATGACCCACGGCGACGACGACGGCCTGATCCTGCCCCCGGCCATCGCGCCCATCCAGGTCGTGATCGTGCCGGTCGCCGCCCACAAGCCCGGCGTGCTGGACAAATGCCGTGAGCTGGCCGCCGAGATCGGCCGGTATGCCCGCGTCAAGCTGGATGACAGCGACAAGCAGCCCGGTTGGAAGTTTGCCCAGTGGGAGATGAAGGGCGTGCCTGTGCGCCTGGAAGTCGGCCCCCGCGATATCGAGAACGGCCAGTGTGTACTGGTTCGCCGCGATACCCGCGAGAAGCAGTTCGTGAAGTTTGAGGAGTTGGCCACCGCCATCCCCGCCGCCATGGACGCCCTGGCGAAGGATCTGTACGAGCGTGCCCTGCAGAACCGCGAGAACCGCACCTATAGCGCCACCACGATGGACGAGGTCAAGCAGATCGCCAAGGAGCACACTGGCTTCATCAAGACGATGTGGTGCGGCGACCTGGCCTGCGAGGAAGCCATGAAGAGCGAGGCTGGTCTGTCCAGCCGCTGTATGCCCTTTGCCCAGGAGCACTTGAGCGACGTTTGCCCGGTCTGCGGCAAGCTCGCCCAGAAGATGGTCGTCTGGGGCGTAGCGTACTAAGACAAAAAAGGGGAACGCTGCGAAGCGTTCCCCTTTTTTGGTCAGATAAGAACGAAGAAAGAAAAGGAAAAGGACAGCGCTGCCGCGCTCTTTGCCAAACTCGCTTCTTTCTTCTCTCTTCTTGGTCCTCTCTTCTCTTTTCTCTTTCTGGGTGTCTTATGTCCATTCTACTCACAACATTATTCGTTTACGCCCTCGGTCTGCTGCTCACGGCGGTGGGCAGCCGGCTGGCGGGACGGTGCACCACTTGGTGCTGCGCCCTGCTGGGACTGCCCATGTGGGTCGTGGGCGGCACGGTTGCGCCGTTCTGCCTGGCGCTGCCGCAGCTGATGCTGGCATTTCTGGCGGCCGGAATGTCGGTCACGGCGCTGGCCGTCGGCACCGCGCTGGCGGGCGCCGTCGCCAACCTGGGGCTGGCGCTGGCCGTCTGCCTGCTGAATCGTCGCCGGTATGCCACGGCGGATCGGGACGAGTTTTGCCGCAAATGCCTGTTGCTGCTGGCCGCCTGCGGGGTGCTGGCGGTGTTTGTGCGGGACGGCGAATTGAGCTACACCGGCACCGGCCTGTTGATGCTGCTGTTTGTGTTGTTTATTTTGATGAGCATTGCGTTCCAGCACAACTTTACCTATGGTGAAACGATCGAGGCGGTGTCCACCTCGGATGCCGTGCCCAGCTCGCGCCTGGCCACGAAGGAGTACGGCTACACGGCTCACACGATGGCATTCCCGGTCATGAGCGTGCGGAACTCGCTCAAGAACCTGGCGGGCGTTATTGGCGGGCTGGCGCTGCTGGCGGGCGGAGCTATGGCGCTGGTGTACAGCGCCACTACGCTGGCAAACCTCACCGGCACGATACAGGCCCTGTGGGCGGCGTCGCTCATCAGCTTTGGATTCTGCCTGCCTCTGCTGGCCGAAGCCCTGGAACACCCCCTGGGGTCGGTCTGGAAGAGGTTCACTGTGCGGTGCCGCTACTACCCGCCGGACTCGCTGCCCATCCAGCTGTTGAACAGCGCTATTTTGAACCTGACGCTGGCGCTGCCGATTTCAAGCCTGATGTACCGCCACAAGCTGCCCGTGGGTGCGCAGTTCCGCAGTTACGAGGTGCCGGTCTGCGCCGCCATGGCGCTGGTGCTGCTTCTGCCGCCGCTGTGCAAACACAAGCTCAAGCGCTGGCAGGGCGGGGTATGTATGGCATTGTATTTTGCTTATTTAGCCGCCGCACTGTTTGTGCCGAGAGCGGGGGCGTAATTGAAAAATTGCACGATTGCATTTTCGTAGAGTTGTAGGGGCCGCACATGTGCGGCCCGCAACTGTCCCATTATTGCTCGGCTGCCGTATTCATGCGGGCCGGGCATGCCCGGCCCCTACAAAGCAACAGCGGTCCACGCTTCGTATCCCGAAGTGTGGGCCGCTGTTGCTTTGTAGGCTTACTTTTTCAACTCTGTGCAGGCTTCTTTGATGATATCCCGCTCGACGAAATGTTCTTTTTTGCCGTGGATGAGCTGGTAATCCTCGTGACCTTTACCTGCAAACAGGACGATGTCGCCTTCCTCGGCCATCCTGACGGCGGCGTAGATGGCCTCGCGGCGGTCGGTGATGCAGGTGTAGGGCGCGCCGGGGGCCATATGGGCGGCAATGTCGCGGATGACATCCTCCGGCGGCTCGTTGTCCGGGTTGTCGCTGGTGATGATGCTGTAATCCGCATAGGCACTGGATGCGTCGGCCAGTTCCTTGCGGCGGACCTGGGTGCGCCCGCCCACCGAGCCGAACACACAAATCAGGCGGTGCGGATTGTAGGCCCGCAGCGTCTTTAATGCGCTGGTCAGAGCCAGGCCGTTGTGACTGTAATCCACGATGAAGGTGCGCCCGGGCAGACCCTGCACGACCTCAAAACGGCCCTGCACCGGGGTGTGGGCCAGCGTGGCAGAGGCCTGGGCGGGCGTTACGCCGAACGCGCCGCATATGGCGATGGCGCACAGTGCGTCCGACGCACTGAACGCACCGGGGGACATGACCTCGACGTGGGTGCTCTGCCCGGCGCAGCGGCAGACGAAATCAATGCCCAGCGCCATACGGTTGCGGTACTGCGCCAGCATCACGCCGCGGTAGTCGGCCTCGGCCTTGATGCCGAAGCTGACCTGCTCGCCCTGGAAACCCTCGCGCATGAAATCGCTGTATGGGTCATCGACGTTATAAACCATCGTGCGGGCGTTGTATTCGGCAAACAGACGGCGCTTGGCGCATTTGTAATCCTCAAAATCCGGGTGCTCGCCGGGGCCGATGTGATCTTCGGACAAATTCGTGAAGGCCACGACCTCAAAGGGTACACCGTCCACGCGGTGGTGGCGCAGGGCCTGACTGCTGACTTCCAGCACGCAGTGGTGTACGCCCGCGTCCAGCATTTTGCGGAACAGGCGGTGCAGTTCCAGGCTCTCCGGCGTCGTGTTGGCGGTGGCCTCGTGCTGGCCTGCAATGTCCACGCCGTTGGAACCGATGTAGGCGCAGGGCAGCCCTGCCTCGGTCATGATGGCGGCGGTCAGCAGGGCCGTGGTGGTCTTGCCCTTCGTGCCGGTAATGCCAATCAGGTGCAGCTCATCGGCGGGGTTGCCGTAGAAATCTGCACCGATGACGGCCAGCGCCGCGCGAGTATCGTCGGTGACGATCTGCACAGCGTCGGCAGGCAGATCCAGCGTGTGCTCCACCAAAAAGGCACGGCAGCCGTTTTGATAGGCGCTGGCGGCGTAGGTATGACCGTCCAGCCACGCACCCACCAGGCAGACGAACAGTGAACCGGCCGCCGCCTTGCGGGAGTCGTAGGTGATGGCGGTGATATCCATGTCGGATGCGCCGGTGTGGGGGATATGTTTGATAAGGTCGTTGAGTTTCATGAAAAACATCCTTTTTAAAAGCCTTCCCCTGAGGGGGAAGGTGGCCGAGCCTGCGAGGCCGGATGAGGGGCGGGGTATCGTGGCCGCCCGCTTACGGGGTGCATCGGCAGACGTGCCCCTCATCAGTCCGCTTCGCGGACAGCTTTTCCCTAAAGGGAGAAGCCTTTTCCCTTACTTCTGTACGGGGTAATACTTCTTAAACTTCTTGAACTGCCTTCTCAACTGTTCCAGCACGCAGGCGTAGCGAACCGGGTTCCATAGCAGATCCGGCTTGTACAGCAGGCTACATGCCTCCTTGTGCTGGGCTTTCAGCGCCTTGGCGCGGGCGACAAGGTCCTTGTCCTCAGTGTAGGTGAAAGCCACCTGCGCGGGCACATGGTGCCAGAACACCTCGTTCTTGTTCAGCACGCAGTCAGTGCCGCCGTCACTCCACTTTTCAACGACCAGGCGTGCAATGTTCATGCCGGTGGCGGTTACATAGTAGTTGCTGCGGCCTTGGCGCAGGTTGATCTCAAACACGCGGTAGTCGCCGGGAGTGCCGCTGTACTTGATGTCAAAGTTGGAAAAACCGGTGTAGCGGCAGGCTTCCAGCATCTTGCGGATGTTCTCTACCAGCGGCAGGGAGGTCGTGTCCTCACTGACGATGGCGGCGTGGTTGCCCAGGCCGTGGGGGGTATGCTCCTCGACCATCGTGTGGCCCAGGCACATGGCGCGGACCTTACCGCTCTCGTCCGAGAAGGCGGTCAGCACGCGCATATGGTCATCGCCGCCCGGCACCATCTTTTGCAACACCATCCGGTCCGGGTAGCCGCTGGCGTAAATGGTTTTCACGATCTCGGCGGCCTCGGCGGGGGTGGCGGCGGTGTAGACCTTCTTCATCGTGTCAAAGGGGTGCTTCCAGTAGTCAACGCTGGACGACGGCTTGACGATGATGGGGTAGGCGAAGCCCAGCTTATCCTCGGTCAGTTCGGCGGCGTCCACCGGCGCGGACAGAATTTTGGAATCCGGGTAGGGGATGCCGAACTTCTCGCAGACTTCATAAAATTCGGCTTTTTTCTGGATGGAGCCGTACAGGTCAGCGGCGGGGCCGGGGGCGATATACTCGGTCAGCTCGGCCTTGCGGCGGATGATCATAGCGGCATAGTCGTCGGTGCAGCCGAACAGATACAGCCGCTTGCCCTTATGCTGCGCGGCGAAATCGTGTAAAATGCGCAGCATCGTTTCCTCGTTGTCCATATCGGGCACGGTGGTAAAGTGCACGATCTTGGAATACTTGGTCGGGGCCATCGGGTAGCGGCCGTAGGCGTAGCTCTCGACGCCATAAGCCTCATGGAAGGCGCGGGCAAAGTTATAGCAGTTCAGGTCTGCACCAAGGAATACAGGGATAATGTCGGACATGGGAAAGTACATCTCCAATTTTCTAAAATAGGCTTCCCCCTCGGGGGAAGGCTCATAAGATTCACGCGTCAAACTTCTCAAAGAACTGCTCATGCCACGTTAAGAACGTGTATGCAGTCCAGATCTTGCGGCGCTCGTGCTTGGGGTCGCCCAGCATCGCCACCAGTTTGTCCTGGTCGAAATATTCTGCGGCCACATCGCTGGTAAAGCTCTTGCGCACCTTGGCGGAAAACTCCGGATCCTCGAGCCACTTGGCAATCGGCACCGGGAAGCCTTTTTTCGTGCGGTTGGCCCAGGCGTCGGGCAGGGTCTTGTTGGCGGCGGTGCGCAGCACGGCCTTTGTGTCGCCGCGCAGCTTGTAGCTGTCGGGGTAGCACTCGGCCTCGCGCAGGACCTCGCGGTCCAGATAGGGCACGCGCAGTTCCAGGCTGTGGGCCATACTCATTTTGTCGGCCTTCAGCAGAATGTCGCCGGGCAGCCAGAGATTCAGGTCGAGGTACTGCTTCTTTTCCAGCTCGCTCAAATCTTTCACGCGGTCGTAGATCGGCGCGGCGACCTCGCGGGCCGTGGGGCCGACGCGGTACTTCGGCTTCAGAATATCGTAGGCGTCCTTCTCCTCAAAGACATGGGCCTGGCCGATGAACCAATCCTCGGGGCGTCCGCTGCCCTTGATGATGAAGTCGTGGCCCTTGAAGTAGGGCAGGTGCTGGCTCACGTCGCTGGCCAGATGGCGCAGCGGTGCGGGCACGTGCTTGTACTTCTGCATCAGCGGCGTATCGGCGTACCACTCGTAGCCTGCGTAGATTTCGTCCGCGCCCTCGCCGGAGAGCACGACCGTGACGTGCTGACGGGCCAGCTGGCACAGGAAGTAGAGCGGCACGCTGGACGGGTTGGACTGCGGCTCGTCCATGTGGTACTGGATGTCCGCAAAAGCGTCGAGGCACTGTTCCTTCGTCAGCATTTCGCGGTAGTTCTTGATGCCGAGCTTTTGGGAAAGCTCGCCCGCCTCGGTCGTCTCGTCAAACTTATGCGTGCCGTCGGGGCTGGCAAAGCCGACGGAAAACGTCTCGTCGGGCATCAGGCAGGCCGTGATATAGCTGGAATCGACGCCGCCGGACAGGAACGAACCGACCTTGACATCGCTGATGCGGTGGGCGGCCACGCTCTCCCGCACGCGGGCGTCGATCTGGTCGGCGCACTGCTCGTAGGAAAGGGTGGTGGGGTGGCGGAAATCCGCATCCCAGTAGCGCTCAATCTGCATCCGGCCGTCTTTGTAGGTGAACCAGTGGGCGGGGGGCAGTTTGTAGGTGCCCTTGAAGAACGTCTCGTTCATGGCGCTGTACTGGAAGGTTAGGTAGGGGCGCAGTGCCTCGGCGTTGACCTCGCGGCGGAAACCGGGGTGCTCCAGCAGGCTCTTGATCTCGCTGCCAAACAGCAGCTCGCCCGCGTCGGTTTGTGTGTAATAGAACGGCTTTATGCCGAAAATATCCCGTGCACCGTACATTTCGTTGGTTTTCGTATCCCACACGACAAAGGCAAACATACCGCGCAGCTTGGCAGCCAGTGCCGTGCCGTATTCCTCATAGCCGTGGATGATGACCTCGGTGTCGCAGTGGGTCTTGAAGATATGGCCCTTGGCCTGCAATTCGGTACGCAGATCCATGAAGTTGTAAATTTCGCCGTTGAACACGCAGACAACGGTGCCGTCCTCATTGTACATCGGCTGCTTGCCCGCGGCCAGGTCAATGATGCTCAGGCGGCGGAAGCCCAGCGCAATGGCCGTGCGCGGGTCATCGCCGCTGATGTGGTAGCCTTCCATATCGGGACCGCGGTGGATGATGCGATCCGCCATTTTGTGCAGGATGGCCTCGCGCTGTTCACGCAGACCGGTAAAGCCAACAAAACCACACATGGTAAATTTCCCTTTCTCTCTATATAGGCACAATGATAAATTTTAACTTATATATTTGTATATTGTACCACAGAATAGAGGAAAAGAAAAGTGGTCGTAAAGAAAAAAGGACGCAGCGGAATGCTGCGCCCTTGCGAGGGTTATGTGAGTGGCAGGGGCGAGGTAGCAAAGCCCCTGCATTACAATTACTCTTTATCCTCGGTCGTAACCTTATCGGTCTTGCCTTCGCCGTCCAGCGCTTCTTCCAGGGTGTGCCATGCCAGCACGGCGCACTTGACACGGGCGGGGACGTGGGCGATGCCCTGCAAAGCGGCAACATCCTCCAAATCGTCCAGTTCCTCCGGCGTGATCTTGCCCTTGATCATCTGGAAATACAGGCTGATGAGGCGGTGCGCATCCTCGACGGTGCGGCCCTTGACCAGGTCGATCATCAGCGAAGCCGACGCCTGGGAGATCGCGCAGCCGGAGCCAATGAAACCGGCGTCCTCAATTTTTCCGTCCTTCACGCGCAGCTGCAGCGTGATATCGTCGCCGCAGCTGGGGTTCACGCCCTCCAGGCTGTGGGTCGCCCCCTCGACCGGGTGGCGGTTCTCCTTGCTGCGGCTGTTCTCGGTAATGATCTGGGTATACAGTTCGTTCAGGTTCACAGGCCCATCACCTTTCTGACATTTTCAAGATTTTCCAGCAGGGCGTCCACGTCCTCGGGCGTGTTGTAGATCGCCACGCTGGCGCGGCAGCAGCTGCCGATGCCCAGGAATTCCATCAAGGGCTGGGCACAGTGATGCCCGGCGCGCACGGCCACGCCGCCCGCATCCAGAATCGTCGCCACGTCGTGGGGGTGTACCTCGTTGACGTTGAAGCTGACGACGCCGTAACGGCCCTCGGCCACCGGCTCGCCGTAGACGGTCAGCCACGGCATGGCACGCATACCGGCCAGCATACGGTCCAGCAGCATGTGCTCGTGGGCTTCCATGGCCTGCCAGCCGATGCCGTTCATGTAGTCGATGGCGGCTGCAAAGCCGACCTCACCGCCGACGTTGCGGGTGCCAGCCTCAAACTTGCGGGGACCGTCGGCCCAGGTGGCACCGCTCTCATGCACGGCGGCGATCATATCGCCGCCGGACAGGAACGGCGGCATCTTTTCCAGCAGCTCGGCGCGGGCGTACAGGGCACCCACGCCCATCGGCGCATACAGCTTGTGGGCAGAGCAGGCCGCAAAATCCACGTCCAGCTTTTTGACATCCACCGGTGTGTGTGGGGCGCTCTGGGCGCAGTCCAGCACGACGACGGCACCCACGGCGTGGGCACGCTTGACAATCTCCTCCACGGGGGCACGCAGGCCCAGGACGTTGGAGACCATCGCCACGGCGACAACCTTGGTTTTGCTGGTGATTTTCTTGTCCAGCTCCTCGGTCGTCAGGCGGCCGTTCTCGCCGGGATACATATAAACGAGCTTTGCGCCGGTGGCCTTCGCCACGCGCTGCCAGGGTACCATGTTGGAGTGATGCTCGGCCACGGAAATGACGATTTCGTCGCCTTCGTGCAGGAAATTCATGCCGTAGCTGTACGCGACAAGGTTCAGGCTCTCCGTCGTGTTCTGGGTGAACACAATTTCGTCGTCCTCGGCATTAAAGAACTGCGCCACGGTATGGCGGGCACCCTCGTGGGCGTCGGTGGCACGCATGGCCAGCTCATAGACGCCGCGGTGGGGGTTTGCGTTCTCTTTATTATAATAGTTGACCACCGCGTTCAGAACCTGGGTGGGGTGCTGGGTGGTGGCGGCGCTATCCAGATAGACAAGGCGCTTGCCGTTCTCGTCGGCAGCCAGAATGGGGAAATCAGCCGTCCAGTTCATCGTTCAGCCTCCCTGCAACATTTTCACGTACTTCGTCCTGCAAAGATTCCAGCGGGATCTTGTCGATGGCCGGGGCAAAGCGGGCGTCCACCATCAGGCGGCGGGCCTGCGCCTCGCTCAAACCGCGGGAGCGCAAATAGTACAGCTTGTTCTCGTCCAGGCGGCCCACGGACGCGGCGTGCTGGCCTTCGACTTCCTCCTCACCGCAGAGGATGAGGGGCGCGGTACGGTTGCGGGCGTTGGGACTGAACAGCAGCACGTCCTCGCTCTCGTGGCCGACGCCGCGCTTGGCACCACGCTGAAAATCCACCGTGCCGCGCAGAATTTTATCGGCGCTGCCGGTCAGCACACCGGCGGTGTGCATCTCGCACAGGGTGTCCCTGCCAGTGTGGACGGAGATATCGTTGAAGTCGAGCACATCGTTCCCATGGCCGAAATAGACGGCGTCCAGGTCGTACTCGCACTTGTTGTGGTTCAGCAGGGTGCGGGCACCGCAGGCGACGACACAGCCGCCCAGCTCGATGCGCACCTGCTCGACGCGGGCAGATTTGCCCTGCTCAATGGCAACAGCGTTCCAGCGGCGGGCGCGGTTGCCCAGCAGCTGCACTTGCACCAAAGTCACATGGGCGTTTTCGGCAGCGCGGATGCGGGTCAGGCTGGCGGAAACACCGTTCTCGGCATCGCCGCGCACGACCTGCACGACGGTCAGGCTGCTGCCCTCGGCGGCGTCGATGGTCAGGTAGGTCAGCGCATGGGGGTGGGCGGCGTCCAGCGTGTTTTCAAACACGATAGGGGCGTCAGCTGTGCCGGAAACGGCCAGATGATTGACCAGGTTGGCATTCTCGGCCAGCCAGGTGTCGGTCTCCGCGCCCATGCCGCTGGCGGCAAAATCGCCGAAATCGGCTTCGGCAGGGGCGGTCACACCGGCAGGCAGGGCAGGGGAGAGGGTCTCCGCCTTGGCCCAGCCGTCAGCGGGTACAGTGGGCAGTGCCACCGACGCCGGTGCATAATTCACGCCCAACGGGTTCCAAGTGGCAACCGGCAGGCGGTTCATGGTTGTAGTCATATATATCACCTTAAACTCAATGCTAAGGCTTCCCCCTCGGGGGAAGCTGTCCGCGAAGCGGACTGATGAGGGGTAGACTTACCGCAGCAGCCCGTTACCGGGTTGCACGGGGAACGCTGCCCCTCATCCGGCCTCGGGCGGGGCCTCGGCCACCTTCCCCCGTTGGGGAAGGCTCCACGATCAGCCAATGCTTCCCTTCATCTCCAGATGAATCAGGTTGTTCATCTCCACCGCGTATTCCAGCGGCAGCTCCTTGGCGATGGGCTCGGCAAAGCCGCCGACGATCAGGGCGCGGGCGTCCTCCTCGGTCATGCCGCGGCTCATCAGGTAGAAGATAGCCTCCTCGCTGATGCGGCCGATCTTGGCCTCGTGGCCGACATCCACGGCGTCGCAGCGGATATCCATGGCCGGGATCGTGTCGGAACGGCTGCGGTCGTCCAGCATCAGGGATTCACAGCTCACACTGGACTTGCTCCCCTTGGCATTGGGCAGAACGACCACGGAAGAACGGAAGTTCGACACGCCGCCGTCACGGGCGATACTCTTGGTGGAGATATGGCTCGTGGTGTGGGGCGCGGCGTGTACGACCTTGGCACCGGTGTCCAGGTCCTGCCCGGCACCCGCAAAGGTGATGCCGGTAAACTCCATGCGGGCACCCTCACCCTGCAAAATGCTCATCGGGTATAGGCAACCGGTGTGGGAACCGAAGGAGCCGGAGACCCACTCGATGGTGCCGCCCTTTTCGACCTTGGCGCGTTTGGTGTTCAGGTTGTACATATTCTTCGACCAGTTCTCGATGGTCGAGTAGCGCACGCGGGCACCCTCGCCGACGAAAATCTCGACGCAGCCTGCGTGCAGGTTGGCAACGTTGTACTTCGGGGCAGAGCAGCCCTCGATAAAGTGCAGGTAGGCGCCCTTATCGACGATGATAAGGGTGTGCTCAAACTGGCCGGCACCGGGGGCGTTCAGGCGGAAGTAGGACTGCAGCGGGATATCCACGTGTACGCCCGCAGGGACGTACACAAACGAACCGCCGCTCCACACAGCGCCGTGCAGCGCCGCAAACTTGTGGTCAGTGGGGGGCACGCACTTCATGAAGTGCTCCTTCACCATGTCGGCGTAGGGGCCGGTCAGGGCGCTCTCCATGTCGGTGTAAACAACACCCTGGGCGGCGACTTCCTCCTTGACGTTGTGATAGACGACCTCGGAGTCGTACTGCGCACCGACGCCCGCAAGGCTCGAACGCTCGGCCTGGGGGATGCCCAGGCGCTCAAACGTGTTCTTGATATCCTCGGGCACATCGCTCCACTTGCCGCGCATCTCGGTGTTGGGACGCACGTAGGTGACGATGTTGCTCATGTCCAGCCCTTCCAGGGAGGGACCCCAGTTGGGGATGGACATTTTGTTGTAGGTCTCCAGCGCTTTCAGGCGGAACTCGCGCATCCACTCGGGGTCGTGCTTTTCCTCGGAAATCTTCTCGACGATCTCTGCCGTCAGGCCGGAGTTGACCTCAAACGCCGCGTTGACCTTGTCCTTGATGTCGTAGACACTGCGGTCGATCTCGGCAACTTCGGTCTTTTCAGTCTCGAAGGCTCTCATTTCGCTTCGTCCTCCTTCAGGGCGGTAAAGCCTTCCTCAATGATCTCATTGACCAGACTGCCGTCACCGGTGCGCACGATGCGGGCGTCGTCCAGCACATGGACGTAATCGACCTGCAAGCCTTCCAGAATCTTGGCGTTGTGGGTGATGATGATGAGGGCATTGTCAGTGTTGTGGTACGCCTTGATGCCGCTTGCCACGGTCTTGACCGCGTCCACATCCAGGCCGGAGTCCGTCTCGTCCAGCAGGGCCAGAGCGGGCTTGAGCATGAGCAGCTGCAAGATCTCGGCCTTCTTCTTCTCGCCGCCGGAGAAGCCGACGTTCAGATAACGGTCGGCGTAGGACGGATCCATGTTCAGGGCCTCCATCTGGGCGGCCATCTCGTGGCGGAACTTCATGACCTTAACAGGCTTGCCGGTCACAGCACCGGCGGCGGTGCGCAGGAAGCTCTCCAGCGTGATGCCGGGGATCTCCTCCGGCGTCTGGAAGGACAGGAACATACCGGCGCGGGCACGCACATCGGCGGTCTCGTGAGTGATATCCTGGCCGCGGAAGATGATCTGGCCGCGGGTGACGGTATAGCGGGGGTCGCCCATCAGGGCGCTCATCAGGGTGGACTTGCCGGCACCGTTGTGACCCATCAGGACATGGGTCTCGCCAGCGTTCACCGTAAGGTTCAAACCGTCGAGAAGGACTTTGTTTTCCTCACCGACGATGACCTGTAAATCTTTGACTTCCAGCAGCGGGCTGCTCATGGAAAAAACACCTCCAAGTGGTATAACCGGGCGTCAGGGCACAGCGGCCCTGCCCAGATAGTTTTGCTCTACCGAACTATACTATACTATTTTTATAGGGATTGCAAGAGGGCAGCGCAAGAAATTGACACAGAACACCCAAATCGGCCAATTTTCGGGCAAAATCCACCGCATTTGTAGGGGCCGGGCATACCCGGCCCTCAGTCTGACGGCGGCTGTCCCTCTTTCCATTCTGTATCAAACCTGCTATAATGGGCGGTGTAAAGGGGGTACTGTTATGGAACTGCAAAAGGGCCGACCGGCGGATACGGCAGGCCGACTGGAAAAAGAGATACGCACCTATGACCTGCTGGATCGTCTGGGCGTCGAGTATGAGCGCGTCGACCATGCGCCCGCCATGACGATGGAGGTCTGCCAGGAAATTGACCAAACGCTGCACGCGGTCATCTGCAAGAACCTGTTTTTGTGCAACCGGCAGGAGACAAAATTTTACCTGCTGATGATCCCGGATACCAAGGTGTTCCACACCAAGGACTTGTCCGCGCAGATCGGCTCGGCCCGGCTGTCCTTTGCCAAGGCGGAGTATATGGAAAAGTTTTTGAATATCACGCCGGGTTCGGTCAGCGTGCTGGGCCTTGCCAACGATACCGACCACCGTGTCCAGCTGCTCATCGACGAGGACGTGCTGAACAGCGAGTATGTGGGCTGCCACCCCTGCATCAACACATCCAGCCTGCGGCTGCGCACGAAAGATTTGGTGGAAAAGGTGCTGCCTGCTATGGAGCATGACTTTATAAAGGTAAAGCTGTAAGGAGACGGTGATGAATATTACGGTATACCTCGGTGCGAACGAGGGAAATGACCCGCGCCTGGCCCAGGCCGTGCGGGAACTGGGCCGCTGGATCGGCGAGAGCGGCAACGCGCTTATCTACGGCGGCTCTGCCTGCGGCCTGATGGGCGAATTGGCCAAAAGCGTATTGGACGCAGGCGGCAAAGCCACCGGCGTGGAACCGCAGTTTTTTGTGGATCAGGGCCTTTTGTACGATGATCTGACCGAGTTGTTCATCACAAAAGATATGACCGAACGCAAGGCAAAGATGATCGAGCTGGGCGATGCGTTCATTGCTTTCCCCGGCGGCACCGGCACGCTGGAAGAAATCGCCGAGATCATGTCAAAAGTTTCCCTCAAGCAGCTGGACGCACCCTGCATCCTCTACAACCTGAACGGCTACTATGACAGTCTGAAAGCGCTGCTGGATCACATGATTGCCATGGGGCTTTCCAGCCCCGAACGCCAGCAGGGAATCAGCTTTGCGGATAATTTAGCGGAAATCAAGACAATTTTACAGGCATAAACAGCCGGGGCGGATGGGAATATCCGCCCCGGCGTTTCGTTGCACATAAAACAAAAACCTTGAAGCATACGCTTCAAGGTCAATGGCTGCCCCAGTCCGACTTGAACGGACGACACCCTGATTAACAGTCAGGTGCTCTAACCAACTGAGCTATGGGGCAATATTCAGCTTTGTCAGACGACTTTATTATTATAGCGGTATCAAAAGCCATTGTCAATAGCAAAACCGAAAAAGTTGAAAAATATCGTAGGATCTCGCGAGTCGTTATAGGGGGCCAATGCCTGCACCGGCCCGCAAATGGGCTTACTTTGTAAGCCGGGTGCTCGCCCTTGGGGAGGGCGAAGGCCCAGCCAACGTTGATGGGAAGGATGGTACGCATAGCAGTTCTCCTGATTATACCGCACCACCAGGGCAGAAAATGCAACGCTTTAGCGTTTTTATGAAAAAAGCAAAAAACCGGCTGAAACTTTCGTTTCAACCGGTTCTGTTTGGAGCGGCCGACGAGGCTCGAACTCGCTACCTCCACCTTGGCAAGGTGGCGCTCTACCAGATGAGCTACGGCCGCATAAAAAAATCACCGAAAATTTGTTCGGTGATTTTTTTGTTGGCTGCCCCAGTCCGACTTGAACGGACGACACCCTGATTAACAGTCAGGTGCTCTAACCAACTGAGCTATGGGGCAATAACGCTTTGCGCCGCCGTCAGGCGACGCTAATTATTATAGCCATCTGCGGGGCGTTTGTCAACAGGTTTTGCCAATTTTTTTGCAAAAAACTTTTTGCGCGGCCGACCCGGCGGGGCAGGCAGATTTTACACTTGCATTTTTGGGCAGAATCGTCTATGATGGAGCTTGCAACATCATTTATAAAAGGAGTCTGTATCATGGCAGAATTTACCTATGAAGTTACCGAACGCATCGCCGTTCTTTCCACCAACGCCCGTGGCTGGGAGCGTCAGCTGAATATGGTCAGCTGGAACGGCAACCCGCCGAAGTACGATATCCGCGACTGGTCCCCGGACGGCAGCCGCATGGCAAAGGGAATCAGCCTGACCGAGGATGAGCTGAAAACGCTGAAGGGCATTCTGGACGACATGGAACTGTGAGGTTCGTATGCAGGACTACCACGCTGAATTTGTGGAGATCTACAACAAAAACATCACCCGCCCCGGTGCGGACCGGCTGCTGAACTGGCTGGAAACCACCGACTTTTTCACCGCGCCTGCCTCCACCCGGTTCCACGGCGCGTGCGAGTGCGGCCTGGTCATGCACAGCATCAACGTGTACAACGCAATGATGCAGCACTTCTACACCGAGGGCGAGAACGCCGAGAGTTATGCCATCTGCGGCCTGCTGCACGACCTGTGCAAGGCAAACTTCTATAAGGTCAGCACCCGCAATGTCAAAAACGACGCCACCGGCCAGTGGGAGAAGGTCCCGTTTTACCAGGTGGCGGATCAACTGCCCTACGGCCACGGCGAGAAGAGTGTCTACCTCATCGAGCATTTTATGCGGCTGAAAACCGCCGAGGCTATTGCCATCCGCTGGCACATGGGCGGCTTTGACGATGCCGCGCGCGGCGGCTGCTTTGCTGTCAGCGAAGCCTACAACACCTACCCGCTGGCGGTCAAGCTGCACATTGCGGACCTGACCGCCACCTACCTGATGGAGCAGGGCACCAGCGAAGTAGAAAACGGTCACCCGAAAAACAAATAAAACCAGGGCACAGACGATGCAGTCTGTGCCCTGGTTTTTTTGCGGCGCCCCCCGACGCCCCGCAGGGGGGTTACAAATTTTCCTGCATCCACCCGACCAGCGCGGCTTGGGACTGCGCCGCCGCGCTGCCGGTGATGGCAAGGCCCGGGGCAATTACTGCTGTGGGGCAGAGCTTGCGCAGGTCTTTCTCGCTGCGGCCCATGCCGCTGCCCTCGTTGGTGCAGTAGGGCAGCAGCTTTTTGCCGGTAAAGTCGAACGCCTCCAAAAAGGTCGCCACCGCCATGGGGATGGTGCCGCAGTAGTTGGGGTAGCCCAGCACAATGGCGTCGTAGGCCGCAATGCTCTCGGGCAGGGCGGTCAGCGCCGGGCGCTTGTGCAGCATCATGTCTGCGGTGACCTGGCTGACGCATTTGCGGTAGTTGTCCGCGTAAGGCGCTGCCATTTCAATTTTGAACAGGTCGGCGTCGGGGAAAGCCTGCTTGATAAGGTCGGCGCAGATCTCGGTATTGCCGACGGCCACGCTTTTGATTGCGCCGCCAAAGTAGTTTTCGCCCGCACGGGAGAAATAAGCAACCAGAATTTTAGACATAAAACAGCACCTCCGTTGGATTCTATATGGCAGTATACCATGAAAGGCAACTTTAAGTGCAAGGGGTAAATGCAAAATTTTACGCCCCGGCAGACAAAACGCCGCGCAGGCCCGAAAAAGCCTGCGCGGCGCTGTTTTTATGCGGTATCAGGAACGGTTTTTCTTGTGGGCGGCCAGGCCGAGCGCTGCACCGCTGCACAGGGTCAGCGCAAACAGCAGTGTGACGTTCATGCTGTCGCCGGTCTGGGGGATGGTCACGGGCGGCTGCGGCGTGGCCGTAACGACCGGAGCCGGGGTGGCCGTGGGTGCGGCGGTGGGCTGTGCCGTGGCCACCGGGGCAGCAGGTGCGGGCGTGGGGGCTTCTGTGGGGGCCGGGGTGGCCGTGGGCTTGACGACCAGCGCATCGAGGGCGGTCTCGATGGCCTTTGCCATGGCATCCACATCGGCCTGCTGGGTGATGTTCTTGCTGCGGTCCACGGCGTTGATGGCGGCATCCACAGCGGAGAAATCCGTGTAGTCGTCGCGGTTCAATGCGCCCGCCTTGGCAATCGCGGCATCGACCGCGGTGTAGTCGGCGGGCTTGTAGGTGAGGGTCAAAGTCTGGGCGTGGGTAGCGGTGTCAGCGGTGATGGTGATATCCGCGCTGAACGGCTCGCAGTTGTCCGCAGTGACCGTGACAGGATAGACCCCGGCCTCCAAGTCGATGGAACCGTTCGTGAGGGTCTGGCCGTTGGCAGTGATAACAACATTGGTCAGTTCGGCAGGGGACACCGTAAACGTAACGGTATACTTAGGCCCGGGAAGAAGCGGCGTACCGTTCGGGTTGAAGCGGTAGTCGCCGCCGTTCTGGATGAGCTTGTCGTAAAATTCCTGGGTTTTCATGGAATCAATGGATTCTGCGGTGCCAGCGGCAAAAGTGGAAGTGCCACAGGAAGCAACATTTTCCGTTGCGGTATAGTAGTTGTTCTGAAAAACAGGTGTGCCGGATTCAACCTTGCCAACAAGTCCGCCGAGACGCTTATATGGCGGTGTGGTGACACCATATTTGGTCAAATCAATTTCACCAGCGAAATAACAGCTCTTGATAGGGGTGTTACCGTAGATGTAGCCCACAATGCCGCCCGTATTACCGCCAGAAGGTTTGCCGAGAACCGTCAATTTTCCGATGGAATAGCAATTTGTTATGGACGGATTACCACTGCCCAGAGAGCCGGCAATACCGCCGATGCTGTTGGCGCAAACCTCTATGTCAGCTGTGTTGACACAGTAGCGGATTTCAGAAGTACCACCAGCATAACCAACAATACCACCAACGTTTAGACTGGCAACGCCATTATCAGTTCGAGTGACACTAATGCTGCCTTTGCTTTGGCAGTGCTCAAAGATGGAGTCCATAGCAAACCCACATAGGCCAATAGAACCGTCGAGATAATTGTCACTGTTAGTGAATGATATATCAGATACACAATCACGAATCGTACTCTTGTTAGATGCACCGACAATGGAGCCAAAATCAGAGTATTTCTTTGAACCAGTAGCATTTACAGAGCCCTGTACAGTAAGACCGGAAATCTCGGCGTTCTCAATATATCCGAAAAAGCCATATGATTCATATTCAATCATGCCATAGGCATCGGAAAAGTCCAAATTAGAAATCGTATGTCCGTTGCCGTAAAATTTTCCGCTGAAAAAATGCGGAACGTTAGCGTCGTTGTCGGCGCATCCAATCGACGTCCATGTTTTACCGCTCAAATCTAAATCGGATTCTAGGCTTACTACGGCATCGGTCTTGCCGTCGTATGCACCCGCGTTTACGTCCGCCGCAAATTGCATCAGTTCATCAACCGTAGTAATAACCGTGCGGCTGCTCTGCGCAGCTCCGACGGCATCCTCCGCAAACGCCGCCATGGGCAGCAGCGTCAGGCAGAGCGCAAGCGCAGCCAACAGGCTTGCAATGCGTTTCTTCATTTTGTGATTCCTCCTTTATATTGTGGACAGAAACTTATGCACCTTGTACATATTGATATCAATTTTACTCCGGGGGGGCAACTTGTCAATCAGAAAAACGCCGTGCAGGGCAATATTTTTGCCGCAAATCTGCGTATGCAAAAAAAGACACGCCACAAAGCGCGCGGTAAGGCTTGCGTGGCGTGTCGAAATATGATATTCATATGCCGCTTCGGCGGCAAGGCGCTGCACAGGGCCAGCGCAAACAGCAGTGTGACGTTCATGCCGTCGCCGGTCTGGGGGATGGTCACGGGCGGCTGCGGCGTCGGCATCATCGAGGATGGCGAGTTGTGCTGGCCGCCGCCCGGTCACACGACGATTTGCTGCAATTTTGGCGAACCCGATGGATATGGTTTCCGTGCGCTGATATAGGCCGGTACTAATTTTGTTTATTTGAGCACCTGTCCGTTCAGGCCGAGCGTCACGGCGCAGGTGACGAGTTAAAGCGGTAACCGTAGAAACATGAATTTGTTTGAACGCCTGGTTTCGCTGCTGGTTGCCATTTCTACCTGAGTAAAAGGGATAACCGGAATATAAATTACTCCTCTGCCAACTCCACCACCAATTTGGCTTCGGTGGCGGCGATGGCA
>ENA-UOJM01001337-UOJM01001337.1-human-gut-metagenome-genome-assembly--contig:-P116-NODE-1337-length-23382-cov-10.405153_pt1 | contig 23382 bp, 16 predicted proteins | sample MGYA00242349_ERZ723896 | MGnify/ENA metagenome assembly ERZ723896 | reverse complement strand
GAGAAGGGCATCCTCACCAGCCGCGTCATCGACCGGCCCATCCGCCCCCTGTTCCCCTCCGATTTCCGCAATGATGTGTCCGTCATGTGCACCGTGATGGCGGTGGATCACGACTGCTCCCCCGAGGTAGCCGCCCTCATCGGTACCTCCGCCGCCCTGGCCATTTCCGACATTCCCTGGAATGGGCCCGTGGCCGCCCTGAAGGTGGGCCTGGTGGACGGCAAGCTGCTCTTTAACCCCACCAGCGAGCAGCGCAAGGTCAGCGACCTGGATGTGACCGTGGTGTCCACGGGCAAGAAGGTAGTCATGATCGAGGCCGGCGCCAATGAGGTGCCCAACGACGTGATGTTTGAGGCCATCCGTATGGCCCACGAGGAGAATCAGAAGCAGATCGCCCTCATCAATCAGATGGTCGCCGAGATCGGCAAGCCCAAGTTCGACTATCCCCACGCCGACTTCAATCAGGAGCTGTTTGACAAGATCGTTGCCGACTTCATGGACGAGGCCAAGGCCGCCATGGACACCGACGACAAGAATATCCGCGAGGCCCGTTGGAACGAGATGATCGAGCACTGGCACGAGAAGTATCTGGAGGAGTATCCGGATATGGACCAGTACCTGGAGGAGTTTACCTACAAGTTCCAGAAGAAGATCGTGAAGGCCTGGCTGCTGGCGGGTCACCGTGTGGATGGCCGCCAGAAGAACGAGATCCGTCCTCTGGACGCCGAGGTGGCCGTGCTGCCCCGTGTCCACGGCTCGGGCCTGTTTACCCGGGGTCAGACCCAGGTGCTCTCCGTCTGCACCCTGGATACCCTGTCCGCCAATCAGAAGCTGGACACCATTTGGGAGGAGACCGAGAAGCGCTACATGCACCACTACAACTTCCCCGGCTACTCCGTAGGCGAGGCCAAGCCCGCCCGCAGCCCCGGCCGGCGTGAGATCGGCCACGGCGCTCTGGCAGAGCGTGCCCTGCTGCCCGTGATTCCTCCGGTGGAGGAGTTCCCCTACGCCATCCGCGTGGTATCCGAGGTGGTGTCCTCTAACGGTTCTACCTCCCAGGGCTCCATCTGCGGCTCCACCCTGGCGCTGATGGATGCGGGCGTGCCCATCAAGGCCCCCGTGGCCGGCATCTCCTGCGGCCTGATCCAGGACGACGACGGCTCCTTCACCACCTTTATCGACATCCAGGGCGTGGAGGACTTCCACGGCGAGATGGACTTCAAGGTGGCCGGCACCAAGAAGGGCATCACCGCCATTCAGATGGACCTGAAGAACGACGGCCTGACCATGGAGATCATCAAGAATGCCCTGGACATCACCTACGACGCCCGGGTGCAGATCCTGGACCAGGTGATGCTGCCCTGTATCGCCGAGCCCCGGCCCGAGGTCAGCAAGTACGCCCCCAAGATGGTCACCCTGCACATTGACCCGGACAAGATCCGCGAGGTCATCGGCAAGGGCGGCAGCGTGATCCAAAAGATCGTGGCAGAGTCCGGCGCCAAAATTGACATCGATGACGACGGTACCATCCACATCGCCTCCCCCGATGCCGAGAGCTGCGCCATCGCCAAGAAGTGCATTGACGACATCGTGTTCGTGCCCGAGGTGGGCGCCCTGTACTATGGCCGCGTGGTGCGCCTGATGACCTTCGGCGCCTTCGTGGAGCTGGCCCCCGGCAAGGACGGCCTGGTGCACATCTCCAAGCTGGCCGACCACCGCATCGAGAAGGTGGAGGACGCCTGCAAGGTGGGCGACATGATGTGGGTGAAGGTCACGGAGATCGATGAAAAGGGTCGCGTGAACCTGAGCCACAAGGACGCCATGAAGGAGATCAAGGCCAAGGAGGCCGCCGGCGAGCCTATTAAATAAGGCGCGGATTTTTCCTGAATACTGCAAAAGGAGGACACCCGGTTCTCCGGCGTTTCATAGGGACAATTTGTGAACCTACCCCAATAAGTTAATATTTGTTTCTGTGGAGGGAGGCTGTGTTTCGGCACAGCCTCCCTTTTCTGTTTATGCGACCTCAACGGGTACCTGCTCAGCCACAGCCTCGGCCATGCTCTGAGGCAGTTCATCCAACAGGCCGATGTCACGGTAGTAGATACGTACCTCCTGCGGTGCTGTGCGGGAGTATTTCTCCGCACGCTCTCCGACCTCTACCCGCTTGATGAAGATGTGCAGGATCTCAGAGGTCAGCTCCGGGATCTCACTGTACCGTTTGGCGTTCTCGATGAACCGGGCGATGTTGGAGCTGGAGTCTTTCAGTTCCTGAAGCCGTGCTTCCATAGCAGGAAGCTGCTCCTGGATTTCTTTCTGCTCGGTGGTATACTCCTGAGAGAGGATGCGGTACTGCTCGTCCGGGATACGGCCAAGGACGCTGTCCTCGTAAAGCCGTTTGAACAGCTTTGTCAGATCGGCCTGGCGCTTCTGCATGGTGTCGATCTTCTTCTGGAGCATTGCGATCTCCTGCTGGGCTTCCTTGCCCTGCTTCTTTCGAATGTGCTCCGCAAATCGCAATTCATTTTGACGGGCGAAGTGCGTGACGCGGCGGATGTCATCCAGAATGATGGCACTGAGTTCCTGTTCCCGGATGTAGTGGCCGGAGCAGACATCCTTGCCTTTCTTCTTGTAGGTGGAACACATGAAGTTGTTCTTCATCGCATCCATAGTGTGCGCCCGATGCAGCACCATCGTGCCGCCACAGTCCAGGCAGTAGACCAATCCAGAGAAGATATTCTGTTCGGCCATATTTGCTCTGCGCCGTTTGTGTTTGCGGATGTCCTGTACGATCTCCCAGGTCTGCTGGGTGACGAGTGCTTCATGGGTATTCTCGAAGCGAAGCTGCTCAGATTCCGGACGCTTGATACGCTTCTTGTTTTTGAAGGACAGCGTGGTGGACTTCAGGTTGATGGTGTGGCCCAGATAAGTCTCGTCTTCCAGAATGCCAGCGACGGTTTTGGTCGACCAGTTGTACGGCTCAGTGATATCCACTCCGGTCAGCTCTACCCCATACTTTTGGTAGTAGAAATAACCGGGCGTAGGAATCTTGTCTTTTTTGAGCTGCTTTGCAATCTGCGAGGGTCCCTTTCCGGAAACACAGAGATTGAAGATATAGCGTACCACCGGAGCAGTTTCAGGGTCAGGTACCATATGCCGCTTGGGGTCCGCCGGGTCCTTCATATACCCGTAGCGGGGACGGGAGGAAACTCTGGCACCAGTCTCAGCCTTGAGCCGAACTACGGAGCGGCCTTTCTTACTGCAGTCCTTGGCATAGAATTCATTCATGAGATTCCGGAAGGGTGTGAAGTCGTTGGTGGACTCGTACAGACTGTCCACGCCATCGTTGACGGCGATGAAGCGCACACCGTAGCTGGGGAAGATGAGTTCGGTGTACTGTCCCACCTGAAGGTACTCGCGGCCCAGCCGGGACATGTCCTTCACGATAAGGGTTTCCACCTGACCGTTTTCCATCAGCTCCATGACCTGCTGCCAACCGGGGCGGTTGAAGTTGGTCCCGGAGTAGCCATCGTCATACAGGAATAGGGTGTTCGTGAAGCCTTTCTCAGCAGCGTACTTCTCCAGCAGAAGCTTCTGATTCTGGATGCTGTTGGAGTCATCCGTCTTGTTCGTTTTCTGTGTGTCCTCCTGGCTCAGTCGGCCATAGAGGATGGTGTATTTTTCGTTGCTTGCCATTGTGACTCCTTTCCGGGCAAGCCGATACGGTAACAACAAACATACCGTATCTCCTGCCCAAAGTCTATTCTTAATTCGTATCTTTTTTCAAATCACTATCGATAACATGGAGCATCTGCTCTGTAGGAGTCTTTGCTTTCTCTGCGTTGGAAAGGATGGAACGAATGAGGAATCTTCTCTCACCCACGATCATCTCACGGTGCAGTTCCAAGCCCTTGTCTGTATGCCAATAGGAAGTGTCACGGAAAATAGGTGTGACCGCATTTTCATCACGGCGGGCAACAACGCGCTCAGGGATATACCCGCCAAGGATACCAGTATCTCGATAGATCTCGTATTCGCTTTTCATGAAGCTCCTTTCTCCCGAAACCAATTCGGGCAACAAAAATAGCAGACCGTCACATGGTCTGCTGCCAAGTCTGTTTTTCTTCGTGATCGTCCACGGCATGGCCTTGGGCGATTTTCTTCCGCCGCTCCTTGCGGAGTGTCTTGCTTTCTGTGTGATGATGCGTGGTTGTGCTGTCGGTTACAGGTTCAGCAGGCTGAGATTGTTCCAATCTCCGGCCCAGGCCGACCAGAGCAGGAGCAACGCCGCCAGCGCCATCAGCAGGACTACCCACGTCGGGCCATCCAGGTGCGGCATATGCAGCCTGGGTAGTCTGATATTGGGCAGAGAAAAACGCTTCTCTTTCGGCCTCCCAGCCTGTTCGCTCATCTGCTCCAGATGCTTCAGAACTTTCAGCACCTCGTCCACCTGTGTCCGGGTCGGAAGCTGCTCCAGCAGTTCGCTGACCTTTTTCAGATAGCTGGTCTGTCTCTCGGCGTGGTAACCCAGCGTGTAGAGGTCGCTCTGCAGATCCTTCCAGTCCTCTTTCGTGGGATGCGCTTCGGGAGTAGGTGTCTGCTCCTGTGCCAGGGGTTGCGGCGTGCTCTGTACAGTCAGCGCTGATGTGGTCTGCGCTATCTGTGCAGGACGGTTCTTCTCCAACAGCTCGTCCATAGATAATTTCTTCTCTGATCCTGAATTCATATTCCATGTTCTCCTTTAGATATTTGTCGCCGAACAGCAGACGGTCCCGACACTGCCAGCCACTCGGCGTGGTATAGGTGATATTTTTTCGGGACTTTTCCCAGCGAACCTTGTAGCCCTCGCTCTCCATCAGCGCAATGAACTCCTCGCGGTTGGAAGCGTGGCGCATACAGTCGTTGATGATGTTCATGAGCTGCAGCTTCTTGCTCTGACCACGGGCCGCCGTGTGATACTCACCGATGGTCATAGTCTTGGTTTTCTGTTTTCTCTCCTTGGGCTTGAACACAGGAAGGGAAAATTCTATGCACACCTGGTCGTTGCGCTGCCGCAGTTCCTGGAGCTGCTCCTTTGCGATATGCAGTTTCCGTCCGGTATCGAAGTTGACCGAGTTGATGAGGAAGTGGGAATGGATGTGTTCCCGGTCTGCATGAGTGCAGACCAGAACTTCATAGCCTTCGTAGTACTCAGCCAGCTTCAGCGCGGCGGCGTGAGCAGTGACAGGATCGACCGCTTCGTCTTTTGGGAAACTCTGCACCATGTGGTAGAACAGCACGCCATCCGTTTTGTGATATAACCGCTTAGTCGTCATGAAGTCTGCGTAGACAGATTCCGGCTGGCAGTTGATGCCTGTAACCAACCGCTGCCCCTCGAACTGGGTCTTCTTATCCTGCATGGTGTACCGCATCACGGCGCCCATGCAACCGGTGGTCTGTCCCCGCTTGTAGTTGGTGAAGCTGATGATCGCCATAGCTCACCAGCCCTTTCGTTCCAGGAGCATACGGACGGCATCACGGAGTTCAGAGAACACCTGAAGCATACAGTCCAGCTTGATCACCGTCACTCGTCCCATGTGAGCCAGGGTCACGAGCTGATTCAGATTCCTGCCGATAGACTTCAGCTCCTTCAGCACTTCTTTCAGTCCGTCAATGATAACGACCTGCTTTCCCAAACAGCAGGCCGTCACATAATCGCTCATGGACATGCCAGAGCGTTTCGCCAATTCCTTGATGGTCTCCCGGTCTTCGGATGCCATACGGGTGCTAAACTTAATATCTTTTTTCATGCTATTTCCTCCAGTCTTTCGTAAAAGTGGGGTGTGGGGTGGTGCCCCGCAAACAGGCGGAAGGCGGGCGGCGGCTGTGCCGGTGACCAGACAAACGCGATGCTGGCCACCTCCAAGGAGGTGATTCTCCCGCACCGGACACCCGCGCTCCGCTTTCGGCCACAAATGGCCACAAACGGCGTTTCTTTTTCTCTGCGGAAATTTACTCGACACGCCCAGAAACCTCCCGCAAATCTCCGCACAGCGCCCCAACAGGGTCAACAGGGTCGACCGTCGGGGCACCTTGGGTATCGTCACTTTCGGCACGGCGAAGCTCAATGAGCCGCTTTCCGTTGCTGCGGCGCACCACACCGGAAATGCCGATTTTGCTTAGCGTGTCAAGGCTTTGCAGGATCAGGCGGGATACTTTCTTGGGCGAGATACGCTCCGTACCTACAGGGTCGATCTTCTCAGACAGCTCTGTGGGAGTGCCGATAAATTCCGTGCGCTCGCGCATCAGTTCAGAGATGAGATAAACGATCCGGTCGCCCAGCAGCTCCGGTTGTGTTCTGCTGTCTGCTACCATCTCCCACACATTCTCACCGTTGCGCTCCAGCGTCAGCTCCCGGTACTCAATGTCACGACCGATACAGGAGAGCTTCGCCTTGCCGCTGCCGCGTTTGTCCTCCACCAGAGTAAAACTGGAATCGACAGCCCCGCTGATGGCTGTCGTACCGGAGATGCGGTTGAACACATCATCGGCAGTTTCCTTTCGCAGATGATGAATCAGCAGGATGGCGATACCGTGGGCATCCGCAATCCGTTTCAGAGCGGAGAGGTCACGGTAGTCGTTGGCGTAGGTGTTGTCGTAGTTGGAGCCGCGGATCATCTGCAGCGTGTCGATGATGACCAGCACTGTGTCAGGATGTTCGGCGAGGAATGTGCGGAGCTGCTCCTCCAGGCCCTTGCCCAGAATGTCGCTCTGGGTAGTGAAGTGGACATTCGCGGGAGCGTCCTCCGTGATCTCGAACAGTCGGTTCTGAATACGGAGCGTGGAGTCCTCCAGGCAAAGATAGAGCGTCGTACCCTGCTTTACAGGCATACCCCAGACTGATTCTCCCTTTGCCACCATGACGGACAGCCACAGCGCCAGCCAGGATTTGCCTACCTTGGGTGAGCCAGCGAGGATGTGCAGCCCCTGGGAGAGCAGCGTGTCCACCACAAAGTTTAACGGCTTGAGCGGCAGGCTCATCAGCGCCTCTCCATCGATAGTGTGAAAACGTTTTTTGTTTTCTGAGTTCAAATGAACACCTCCAGATAAAAAGATAAGGACAGAGATCACGCGGCCACCGTGGCTCTTGCCCTTTCACTTGATTATTCTGTTGATTTTGATATAATGAGATTGTCGCAAGACAGCCTTACAAAAGATATAGGACAGAGAGGTGGAAAAAATGCCGCTGGGGATCAAGCAGAACAACAGTTTTCTCAGACTCACCATAGATGTCTGGCAGGATAAGGTGTTCTACAATGAGCAGGAATATCCGGCGGGTTACTTTGCTTCTTCCATTCTAAATATTTCTGTGGATGAGATCATGGAACTGATTGGCGCTGGAGGCGTTATCCTCCAGCGGTTCCCGATGATCGCCAATGCCAACAAGAGAAAGCTGGGCGCCATGCTGCCATCTTTAAAAGAACAGGTGCTGACGCTTGCGGAGCTGCTGTGGAAGTACCCTCCCTTCTGTTTCAACGACAAAGAGCAAGAACGGCATCTGATTGAAGTGATGCTTGCGCCGGAGACTCTGAACGACATCTCCAGACGGGAATCCGAGGCCAGGAACTTTTTTCTGCGTTACCTGAACGCCATCGTTCGTATCCCACCGGCAATCTATCACTTTGCTTTTGCCGGTTGGTTTTTTGAACTGGATTATCTGCGCCGCCTTGGGAAACGCAACGAGACCTTTTTTGCCGTCGCCGCTCACGACTGTTTCAACAGTGAGCTGCTCTGGAAGGAGATGCATGACCTTCAGGCACAGGACATTGAACCATTCACCATCACACCGGAACTGAAATCCTCCTATGTGTTTGCCCGCCATCCAAAGCACGAAAAGGAAATGGTATTCGTCAACCGCTACTTCTTTGAGCGCTTCATGAGTTTCTATACCTTCGATCTGCTGAACGGGCTTCAGCACGGTCACGCGCCCAGCCAGTGTAAAGGCTGTGGAAAGTATTTCCTGACCACGGACGGTCACATGCCGAAGTACTGTGACGGCATCGCACCGCAGGACAATCGCATGACCTGCCGGCAGTACGGCGCCATGATGCGGCAGAAGGAACAAAATAAACAGCATCCCATCTACCGCTTGTTCTCCACTCGCACCAATACCATCCGTAAGCACCACCAGAGAGGAAAGATCTCCGATGAGCTGCGCCGGGAGGCGCTGTATGTTGCGGAGTGCTATCGGGACAAGGCTCTGATGGATAATGACTACGCCGCTAAGGGCTACGAGCAGGACATGGAACAGGAACATGTCTATGCGGAAGCAAGAAAACGCTTGAAGTGAGAAAGGGGGCCGTCCCATGTCAAAGAATATGTATACCGTTGCCGGGGACTGCCCCAGCAATGAAGATTTGGCCCTGCGGATACAGGCCGGAGATAGAAAAGCCGCAGATCTGCTCATCTCACAGAACGAAGGGTATCTCACGGATCTGGCTCTTGATCATGCTGAGTGGTGTGAGTTGGAAGATTTGAAGCAGGAGGGCGCGATGGCTCTCCTGGAGGCGGCGAAGCGGTTTGATTTGTCTTATGGAACAAAGCTGCTGACCTACGCAACGCCAGCCATTGAATCGGCCATGATGGATTATGGTTCTCACAGTTCGCTGGCAATCAGCATCCCGCCCAGCCGGTACCATGAGCTTCGAAAGGTGGCCTATGTCTGCGCCGAGGCGCAGGACGAATCCGAGCCCGTGCTCATTGATGCTGTCTGCAAAGAACTGGAGGTATCCCCAAGGGTAGCCGCGGAGCTGCTGAAGGAATACCGAACCCTGTTCAACATCTGGCTGTTGGGAGACCGGGTGGATTACATCAGCTACGGCGGAGATCCGGCCAAAGCCTATGACCGTTATATGCGCCGGGGGTTTCTGTTCCAACTGATGGAGGAAGTACTGAAGCCCAGAGAGCTGAATCTGGTACGGTACTATCTCGGCATTGGTCAGCTGGACGAGGAAGGGATGACTTTTCAGGAGCTGGCCATTCGGCTCAACTACAATGGTCCCAGTGGTGCGGAGAAAGCATACAAGAGTGCGCTGCGCAAATTGAAGAAGGAACTTCACTCCGGCGCCTATGGACAGTGGCTTTCCATCCAGAAAGCCATTAACAAGGCCAGAGCGGAAGCGGAGGCTGACTCTGGGCATTACACAACTCCGCAGACCACGTGGCTGGATGAAAAGGAACTGATGGAGCGGTTTATCTGCGAGGTCGTTTCGCTGATCCATGTCCACGAGATATTCAGCGACGCATTGGAGAACGAAACAGAATAAGCAGTACGGCACCAGGCTTAGCCTGATACCGTACGGCTTTTCGTTTATCCCATGATGCCGATTTTATTACCGTTCTCGTACATGTCCTCGGCGTATTCGACATGGTTGGGGCCTTGACTTTCTATCCAGCCAAAGCCCGGCACAAAGACCATGTTGTCCAGAGTGCTGTCAGGTGATGCCGGGGCAGGCTCTGCTTCTTGCGGTGGTGTGGCACTCTGCTCGGGGGTGGCCTGTACTCCATTCACCGGAGATGTTTGGACGGGTGTTGGTTCCAGAGCGGCGCCAGCTTCTTCGATTGGCTCCGGCTGCGTTACATCCGTCTTTTCTTCCTCTGGCATTATGATTTCTTCGATTTCTGGTATCTCCGGAACTTCGGGCTGAGCGGCGATTACGGCGGGCGGTGTGGGCAGCGCGGATGTTTCCTCGGTTGGCTCACTCTGCGGCCACACAGCGGCACACAGGGCCAGCCAGGCGGCGAATGTTGTGGCAGTGATGATTTGTTTCTTCATTTTGCTTCTTCCTTTCCAGGCATGGAAAGAGCGCCCGATTTCTTCGCCATACAGCGAGAGACTGAGCGCTCTTTTTCGTATTGATTCAGTTCCATGGAGAGCTGCCACGCCAGTTCAAATCCAGAGATAAAGCTGTCAATAGATGTATCCTCCACGATGCGGTCCTTGGCATCAATGATCTGCAGCACCAGCCGCCGTTCCGGCTTTTTCAGTGCTTCGATGAGTGTCTGATGGCATTCCTCGATTTCCTGCTTCTGTGCCGGGAGCTCTGGCGGAGTATAGAAGCAATCGTACAGGTCTTTGCGTAGTTTGTTCATGTGTTGCACCTCCTGGTAGCAACACACATTACCACAGAAGAAGAGAAATAGCTACTAATAATTTCAAATCTCCCGTTAAAATAGAATTGTTTAGTTTTGCAATAACTTTCTCTTTTGTTCACCGAACACCTCGCAAAAAGTCGAGACTTGTTGAAAAATCAGAGATTTTATGGTATTATAATTACATATATCTGCTACGGGGTGAAACCATGAAAGTAACTTATAAAAAATTATGGGTTCTTTGTGCTGAACGGGAGATAAGCAAAGCTGAATTGCGCAAGCGTGCAGGACTTTCTTCTGCTACATTTACTAAGCTCCGAAAAAATCAAGAAGTGAATCTATCTGTCCTCCTTAAAATTGCCACTGTTATGGATTGCAACGCGGGAGAAATGATGGATTTTATCAAAGATGACACTCCTGTGGAGAGTACAGAACCATAAAGGGAGTACGGGTGACTAAATATGCCGTTAACGCATGTATGTGTATGGGATTCTAAAATTGGATATCGTCGTGTCACGGTCGAAGAAGCATGCGAAATGTATCCTTATGGTGCGTCAGCAAGAAGCGGTCATTTTGTGTGCGAATTATGCGCACAAAATGTTTTACTCACTGCACCTGGCCTGAATGTTCAACACTTTCGTCACGATCCCGCATCACCAAACAAAGAATGTGACGAGCGCCAAGCGTATTTCGATCCAACCTATGGTAGATCCATGCGAGGGCTAAATAGTCATGAAATGCCCTTGCGTCTTTTCATAACTGGAACGAGCTTCTCTTTGCAATTAGGGTTCTTTTACCCACCAGACAATAAGGCTCGTTGTGACAAAATCAAGATTGCAGGCGACTCTCATCAGGTTTATGAATACTCCTTTGAACGTATTGAGCGGATTGGAACAACATACTTAAGCGTCGGCTCTATTCCGAGCCAGATTTACGGGGTCGAGTATGTAAATGCTAACACAGAGCTAAAACGCTTCTGGTCTAACAAAATAACAGGAATTAATACGACAGGATCTTTCTTTGATGGCCGGACTGGGCAGATTCTCCAATCCGGAGGAAAAGCTTATTCCGGGAATTCCTATTATTTATTACAACGATGTCCACTGTATTCCTACCATACAGATATTGAGGCAACAGAAGTAGCAAGAAATCAAGCGAGTACTTTCACTACTTGGTATCTGTACAAGATTCGTATCAAGAAGTTTTCAGTTTATTCTGCGAAGTTTTTCCTAAAATACGCAATTTTCCTGACCGAAAAACCGACGAAATTCTATCCTATATGGCCGGCATACATCAATGATCCGTATTTTATATACCACAACTCACCTGAGTTCTACTTCTATTTATGTGGTGATGATGCCGAGCTGAAATCATATCCCGCAACAGCGAATGTGCTGGGTATTCAGGATGGAAAACTGTATAAGCTCTACACTCGAGAAAGAGAACAGTTAATTTCACTCGGAAAATCGGGGGCGCTGGGCTTCTCGTATTTGATTAAGCAGCCCTTAAGCAAGAGAGCTCCTCTGCCCTCGGTAACAATTTACGATCATGCTGGAAATCTGCTGACCGAGGAAACATATTCAAAAATTCCAAAATCAAAATTGATATCTGTTTCGTGTCAATATGACGGAAAAGCTGTAGTTCGAAGAAAAGGTAAAATAGATCGTACGTATAAGCTTTCCGCAGAGCAGAATTTGGAAATAGATGGGCTTGCATTTGATACGGAAATACAGTTTTATCAGGGGTGCGACTGCGTCCGAACTCTTTGCTTTGAAAAAGAAAAAGACACCTATGATGTTTTGGCTTTGGATGATGAACTTATTAAAAAACTCACAGCTTGTTCGGGTCCCATGATTTCGGTGGCGCATTCTGTTGGTGCCCTTGCAGGAAAATTTGCATCATATCCCCAAACAAAACAATGGCTTCAAACAACTATACGCCAGGGAGTAATGCCACGTTCTGCATACAGGATGCTGATTAATTATGATCCATCAAGTCCCATTCATGGAGGGAAAATATGCAACTGATAATAATCAAAGGTGATATAACCACTATCGAGTGCGATGCTATCATAAGTTCTACGAATTCTGAACTTGTCCCTTCGGGTGATATTGATACCGCCGTTCATAGCGTGGCTGGTCCAGCTTTAACAAAAGCATGTGCTAAAATTGCTCATTGTGAGGTTGGATCATGCGTTGTCACGGACGGATACAATTTGCCATGCAAGTATGTAATACATACTGTTGCTCCGTATGCATATGAAGACTCGTCAGCTCATTTGCTTGCTCAATGCTATAAAAATTCAATTAAGAGAGCTGTGCATAAAGGATGTACCTCTATCGCATTTCCTCTGATTGGCTCCGGAAACAAAGGCTTCTCTACAAAAAAAGCGTTGGACGTTGCCTTAAACCGATTGGAAGTATGTATGCGTAGCGAGAGTGGTGATTTCACAATTTATCTTGTGTTATTTGATGATGAGACAAAATCTTTAGCAATGCTCCGCGCAAAAGAACTTATTGACGAAAAATACCTGGCTTTTGGCGACGATGGACAGGTCGATGGGGTGCTACCAGTGGATAAACGTTGGATTTCTTTATGTAAGGTCAATCGTCCCGACAAAAATAAAGATATTTGGATGCAGAGATTGGCAGACTCCGTCGGTGGAACACTGGTTGCTCCGGCTTTTGATGAAGCTAAAGAGAAAATATTCGACAACCGCCCTCTGATTTTTTGCGATGATGGCCCCAACGATCCTGATAACATTGGTTTCTGGGAATGGACGGAACGCCAAACCGAAACTGGTCGTTGGCTATCAGACGCAACCTACATCGAACAACCTACACCTATAGAGATTATTATTCTTGATAAACTTTCGAGTATAGGAGAGGTCGTTGAAGCACTAAAAACCGGACTTCATATTCCGGCTTACGTGCGGTGCAGCGTTCTATTTGCTGTAAAAAAAGATACCGATATTGAAGGCGTTTTATGTGATTTAAGCAATTTCAACACTCGCCCTGGTAATGATGTATTCATAACAATAAAAAATAACATCTACACACTGCCGTACTATGAATTGAGTGAGCACGACATTTTCACATGGAAATACCGAAAAATATACAAACACATCTCACTCAATGAACCCCAAAAGCGAATCCCAGTCTATGCACTTGCGGAAACAATCAAGCAAATGTTGTTGCAACGTATGAGTTGGCCAGTTTTCAAGGCGCAAGGCATCAGCAAAAGCGACTGGCAAAAATTCAAGCAATTCTTGAGTGAAATTCCCAAAGACTCCATTCTTGAAAAGTTATCTGAGATGTACGACATGTCACCTCAAGAAGCACAGGCCTGTGTGGAGTCTTTCCTGCAAACGGTTGAAAATTATGTACATGCTGAAGATGTGGATTCTACGCTAATTGTTCAAATGCTCGACAATCACAAAGGGCTAAAACAAACATGTGATGAATTTGCATACAAAAAATGGTGTGGGGAGCACAAAGTAGAAACAGAAAAAGCAAAAGAAGAAGTTGTAGCAATTCGCGCTAAAGCAGAGCAAGAAGCAGTTGCTGCAAAACAGCGCCTCTTGGATATCGAAAAATCCATATCTTCTGCCGAAGCGAAGCGGAACAACATACTTTCAGAAATCACAACGGCACAAAGCAGACTTGACCAACTACATACAGAGATAGAGCAATATGAAGCCCTTGGGAAAGACACCTTGGCAGCGGTTCGCCAGAAGATTTCTGATGCGCAAAAAGATATGGCGGGATTCATCGCTGATCTTTCTGTAATTTTACCGCAATCCAATTCACCAGCTACACCTGGAAAACGAGTTACCAACTGGCAGTATTCTGGCGCTACGGATTGGTTGTATTCTGAGGATGATATCGATTTGGCAGATAATTGGGAAGATGAACTCTATACTATTTCTCATAATTTGGTTCATAGTGCAAAGGTTGAAAACGAACTGTGTTCTATGCTGGCCGCATTTATATATGCCGCGCATATCAATAATGTTCCTTTGCTAATTGCAGGGCCTGGAGGACATGATATGGCCGATGCATTGTCTGCCTCAATTTACACAAGTGGCGCAGGACAATTAACTTTGTGTAATGAATGTGACTATGACGTTGCAGATGAAGTTGCGAAATACGATGAACCGGTTGTGTCTGTGCAAAATATGTTTGGCAAGGGGTGGGCAGATGTTCTTCCTCAAGCATTTAGCACCCTTGGAAAACACATAATTTGGACCCATCCCTATGTTGAAGACCTCGCAATTGAGCCAAAAGGGTTGTATAACTATATGCTCCCGGTTCTGAGCGAATGCTTTGTTGGAATTGGTGCTTTTCCTGCAACCATTCCTACTCCAGGGAAACGCGCTGACGGCTTCAAGGGCTATTCCCACAAAAAGAAACAGCCACTTCGCATAGCCGCATTCAAGCGATTGGGGCTTAGCAAACTGCTTACACAACAGTTAGAAATTGTACTCACAGACGCAAAGGCTATTATGGACAATCCGGCCAAGGATAAGGATATGGAAGTTCTTTTTGGTATGCTCCCCCTTTGCGTGCTTACCGGGAGAGTGGATATTTTGAAGGATGTCATTGAAACCGAAAGCGGTATCTCTAATTCTGTACAAGCCGAAGTTGCAAGATATATTGAGGAAGAGTGATACATATGACAAACGATCTGATCATTTCAATCGGAAAACAACTGAATATTCCAAAGTCAGATGATAACAAATGGATCTGTCAGATCGTTTACAGTGTTGCGGGACAAATGGCACTTGCATCGCTTTGGGATCACAGTGAGGACAGTAATTCAGTGTCTGTTCAGCATTTCAAAAATAGAATCGACCAAATTTTTGATGCATATGAGGGTATATACCCTGAAATTAGATTCTTATTGCCAGAAGACAGAACATGCTTGATTGATGAGATTTATTCCATTTATCTGCGAAATGGATTTCTCTATCATTCCGCTTATCAAATCTCTCCAGCAGCACCTACAACGGCAGCCTACGGAAACTTGACCCTTCACAGAGGTAGTTCACCTGATTCGAAGTTGTTCATGAGTGGATTAGGTTTCTATTCTACTCAGAAGTCTACTCCCGACAGGAAAGTAGCAAAAATGTTTTGTTTACAAGAGCAGGCGTTTGAAATCTATCTTGAAGAACTGTTGGATCATGGCGAGTGGGAAGCGATTGATTGGCCAGATAATACTGAGTTTCTTCGTCTTGATCCCCCTTTCAAATGGGGGTATTGGCAACAGATTCCTGGTAGAGATGGCCGCATATCGCTTGCAAGATATGGTGATCCAAACAAAATTTTTGTTTTTTACCGATACGATAATGGAGTGTATCAGCACAAACCAATTCCTGAATGGAGAATACGGGATTATTTCTCAAACGATACGGGTAGCTATGGCGAATATAGAAGAATCGCAATAGCGTTCTTAAAACAGTACGGCACACTTCCGGAAATCAAAGCCAAAGAGAGTGGAAATCTCATGGAAATCAAAGTCGGTTATCGACTGCCGCCTTCGGAAGAAGAATTTTTCAAGCTATACAGTTGGCCAATGCGATATAACATTACTTTTAAATCGCCGCAGGTTTTTACAAGAAAAATGGCAATGCAAATCTATCCCATGTTTAAGCATGAATTGGAATCGATTGGTTATTGCTTTGTGGAGGAATGATTATGGCTAATGGTGCAAACGGAGTTCATTTGCAACTGCGGGAAGCTCTGGAAAACTATATAAAATCGCAGTATTTCGGGAAGTCTCCTATTTTGCTTTCAGCTATGCAAGGTAAGTTGGATCAAGAAGGAGTTCTTTATCAGAAACCATATGTTGAGTCATCTCCTGCGTATAAGAGTTCTCCGAATGGAATTCAATTGTCTGCGAAGTTGCCCGATTGGCTGAAGGATTACTTTAAGGCGCTGTCAGATGCAAAGCTTGGCGTATATCCTTCACCGTTCTGCCATCAGGTATCTGCCCTGGAAGCGGCATTTGAAGGACAGGATCTGTTCGTGGCAACAGGTACTGGCTCTGGTAAAACAGAGTGCTTTATGTGGCCTTTGATGGCAAAACTTGCATCTGAAGCAAGAAATAGCCCAGATAGCTGGTCAATGCGTGGTGTCCGAACGATTATCATGTATCCCATGAATGCCCTGGTTTCAGACCAGGTCAGTCGTTTGCGGCGTTTAATCGGTGATCCAGGCCACCGTTTTGTAAACATCTTCCGAGATACCTGTGGTAGTAATTCGCGTCGGCCTCAATTCGGTATGTATACGGGCAGAACACCTTATGCGGGCAAGGAGCCTAAGCGCAGCGAGGACCGTTTACTTGCCGCTACATATTCTCGAATGGTCAATCCGGAAACCGACGAAGAAAAAGCTTTTTTACAGAAGCTGATTAAGGACGGAAAACTGCCTGCCAAAGAAGATTTTGATGAATTTCTTGAAAAACTCTACAACGGCAGACATATCCCGAATGACGAAGATGCAGAACTGGTAACTCGATTTGAGATGCAGCAATTCTGCCCCGATATTCTTATTACAAACTATTCCATGCTCGAATATATGCTGCTTCGTCCAAGAGAGCATAAAATATGGACAGATACCCAGGCATGGCTAAATGCAGATTCGAGCAATAAGCTTCTTTTTGTCATTGATGAAGCACATATGTATCGAGGCTCTGCAGGCGGCGAGGTATCGTTGCTTATTCGGCGTTTGTTCCATCGCTTGGGCATTGATCGCAGTAGAGTTCAATTTATACTGACCACTGCAAGTATGCCAAACAAGAATGAAGATGACCACAAAGCTGTTAGAACATTTGCAAATGAACTGACCGCATCTGACGATATGCATCCATTCTGCTATCTCACCGGTGAGCAAGAGAAAATTGGAGGCGGAAGTGCGTTTACCATCCCTTTCAGCAAATTCAACGAATCGCTTCCCGATGAATTTGAGGGTGATGACCCGGAGAGGCTCATGGCACTCAATCGCTTTTGGACAGGCATCGCAAATAGTGCTGCACCATTTAGCTCCTCCGAAGACGCATATCAGTGGCTATATGACCACCTGGTTGACTATGTGCCTTTCTGCGAAATGTTCAAACGCTGCCGTGGTACAGCGGCCTCTCTACAAGAACTGGCAGAATCTATTTTTCCAGACAATAATCCGGAAGACGCCCTTCAAGCTGTCAGTGTCATGCTTGCAATTGCACCCTTGGCACGAAGCGAAAGTGGCAGCGTGCTATTTCCGGCGAGAATGCACATGCTCTTCCGAGGAATCAAAGGTGTGTATGCTTGCACAAATCCCAAGTGTTCTCATTCCCGCACAGAAAATGGTTTAACATTGGGGGAAATCTATTTTGCAGATGGCAATTTGACCTGTAAGGAATGTGGAAGCACAATTTATGAGCTGTACAATGATCGCCGCTGCGGTAGTATTTTCTTCAGAGGCTTTGTCCTAAAACAGGATTTTGAAGCCAGCAAACGCACTTATCTTTGGCATCAACCTGGTATGATGAATGAAGATGAGGTCAAGGAAATACATCTCTTTATTCCGTCTGCCGACTATCGGCTGCCGGAAAGACAGGGGCAGAATAAAATTTTGCCTTGTTATTTGGATGTGTATAGCGGTTTTATTGATTTTTTGGATGATTCCTTGGAAGGAAAGCCGGGCATCAGAAAACTGTATTATAGCAGTTTTACCGCAAAGGCTCGTCCTGATATTCTGACATTTGCCACTTGTCCCCATTGCCGTCATGAGTTGTCCAAAATGCAGCTTACCTCTTTCAGTACAAGAGGCAATCAGTCCTTCTTCAATTTGATCAAGGCACAGTTCCAGGCGCAGCCTGCGGTTCCCGGAAAAACAGGAGATCCGAATCGGCTACCTAATGAAGGGCGAAAGGTCCTGCTGTTCTCGGATAGCCGGCAGCGGGCAGCGAAGCTGGCAAGAGATATGTCGGATGCCTCTGATATGACAGCCGCCAGACAGCTTGCTGCGCTTGCCATCGATCGAATGGAACAAGAAGTTGTGGAACAGTCCATGAATTATTTTTATGACTACTTTGCCATGGTAGCCGTGGAGCATCATGTTCAGATCTTCCATGACAGTGAAACCGAAAAGCAACGAGCAAGGCTGATTGAGCACGGCACGCAAGCATTGAAGAATTACACACGCGCAAAGAAACGGAACCAGCAATACACCCCTCGCTTCACCATTGATAATGCGCCGGCACAAATGAAAGAGCAACTCTTTCGTTTCTATTGCGGCGGATATAATACGCTGATTGACTCTGCACTCAGCTGGATAGAGCCTACAGATGCGGCAAAATGGGATGCGATTGACGCATTGGAGGAGGCAGGCATTGAAGTTACTGAGGAAGAATTTATGGAACTGTTCAATGCATGGATTCTTTCCACCTGTGATACCTCTGTGGTCCTTGGCCATACGATTCCTGATGTAATCCGCGAAAAAGTACGCCCGAACTATGTAGGATATGGTATTGATAAGGATAAAAAGTTCTCTACCGATATACGAGGAATAATGGGATGGGGCGATAATGATCCTATCGCAGCAAAATGGAGTCGGATTTTGCGGGAAAAATTCATGGACGAAGGGCAGTCTTCTAATGGAAAGTATTATATCGATCTGTCCCGTGTAAAACCGCGTTTCGATTTAGAGCATACCTGGTTCCGGTGTGAGCGCTGTTCGGAGCTCACTCCGTATTTGCTGAGAGAAAAATGTCCAAGTTGCCAGTGTGAAAAAATCCATCCCATGACAGCGGAAGAAATTGATGCACTGGATTTCTGGCGCGCACCTATTGATGAAGCGCTCCGAGGTGAGACTATCCGTGTAATTGATACGGAAGAACATACAGCACAGCTGTCCCACAAAGATCAGCGGGATGAGCTTTGGTCCAAAACAGAGCAGTATGAACTCCGTTTCCAAGATTTCCTACAAGATGGCGAGGCGCCAGTTGATATTCTGAGCAGTACTACTACAATGGAAGTGGGTATCGATATTGGCTCACTGGTCGCTGTTGGACTACGAAATATTCCCCCTATGCGAGAGAATTATCAGCAGCGTGCCGGTCGTGCCGGTCGTCGTGGTTCAAGTCTGTCTACAATCGTTACGTTCTGTGAAGATGGACCGCATGATTCTCTATACTTCTCTAATCCTGTGCCAATATTTAGAGGTGATCCCAGGAGGCCTTGGATTGATATCGGCAGCGAGAAGATCGTCCAGCGTCATCTTGGTATGGTCGCACTTCAATCCTATCTGAGAACAAAAGCCAATAGTCTGGATGCAATTTCTGCTATTGAGTTTTTGGACGACCATCTACAGCCTTTTAGCGGTTTTCTGACGACCTTCGAAATCAGTGAAAATGACATTCTTGTTCCTGCAAATTCCCAAGGCGCATTGTACAGCTACAAAGGCGATCTCGAAAAATCTCTGTTTGCTTTGAAACAGAAACGAGACAATCATCCCGAACTGTTCGAAACAGATGATAACAGTGACTCCGGAAAGAAAACGCTACTGGATGCGCTCTATGAAGAAGGCGTCATTCCAACCTATTCTTTCCCCAAAAATGTCGTTAGCACCTATATCTCCGATATGGGGGGAAAAGTAAAATACCAAGTTGAACGAGGCTTGGATGTTGCTATCGGTGAATATGCCCCCGGAAGAGCCATTGTTGTTGATAAAACGACCTACCAGATCGGTGGTCTATATTATCCTGGTGGAGAGCGGAGCGAGCGAATAGCTGCATCTCCCGCAAGATCCTTCATTAACGATGCAAGCTATCGAAAAACAATCCGTACATGTGGACAGTGTGGGTGGTTTGGCTTGGAAGAGGATAATCACGAAGCCTGTCCCTTCTGCGGTAATTCGGTTTTGACGAATATGCTGCCAATGTTACGCCCGTGGGGATTTGCGCCGAGAAATGCTACATCGATTGAAACGGCGCAGTTGAACGAAGAATATACGGCAACTCAGCAGCCCTTATATTCCACTTTGCCTGATGCTGACGATGTTACAGATGTTGATGGCTGTGCTAATATTCGCATGGCAGTTCGGCCAAATCAGCGAATTATCATGCTCAATAAAGGTGTTGGTGGCAAGGGATTTACTATCTGTTGTGATTGCGGGGCGGCAATGCCTGGAGATGACCCAGTTGTGCTAAAAGATATTCTTCGCCCCTATCGCTCCAAATTCAATAAAACACGCTGCAGGCATACAGATACCGATAATGTGAATCTTGGCTATGACTTCGTTACTGATATGCTTGTGTTAGAATTTGCCTTAGACAGGCAGTTGATTGATATAAATCCTCAACGAAACTCCTGGCTTAATCGGGCAGGTCAGTCTCTTGCGGAAGCGCTACGTTTAGCTGCGTGTCAGGAACTGGATATCGAATTTACTGAGCTTGTCACTGGCTATCGTGTTAGACACAATCAAAACGGTGACTTCGTCGATGTCTACTTATATGACAGTCTTTCGAGTGGTGCTGGTTATGCCGTCAGCATTGAGTCCTCCATTCAGAAACTGCTTACCAAGACGAGAGAGTTGCTTGCCGGTTGTTCTTGCGATAGTGCATGCCATAAATGCTTGAAGCATTATCGCAATCAGTATATCCATAGTGTTCTTGACCGCAAGGCTGCGCTTGATTTGTTGAACTGGGGTGAAACAGGCATTAGGGCATCTGCACTCCCCGATAAAAATCAACAGTATTTACTTCAATCGTTGGAGCAGATACTACAGATTTCCGGTGTCCATATCGATGTCAAGCATGATCCTGTTTGGGCAGAAGGCCGCTACAGCAAAAAGAAAGTAGTGGTTTACCCTGCCATGTGGACTAAGCCTGTAAAAGAAAACACTATCTTCGTAAGCGACGCACATTTGAAATATGCGAAACCATATGCGCTAAAAACGATATTGGATAGCCTATAAAAACAATAGCCGCAAGCCATCAAAACGATGACTTGCGGCTATTTTGTTTGTTCCGTACCGGCAGTGCCCCCTGGGGGTTCAGTTTATTTCCCTATGAGATGGAGCACTTGGTGTCCTCCTTTTTTGTGCGGCAGCGGACAGCCGCCTGCGATATATCCCCTCGCATTGACAAGCTTTTCCTCTGGCTTGCTATAATTTCGTCAGGTGCCGCAGGGACGGCAGGACTTCTCCGGGGCATTTTTTGAATTTCCCGACAGTTTTCCCGCATTTTTTTCGCCCGCTTCTGTTATATTCAAAAAAAAGGAGGCGGTTTACGTGAAAAATACTCTTAAAAACGACTTCCTCTCCAGCCGGGTCCGGTACATACCCTTAGAGCACATCGTGCCCAATCCCCACCAGCCCCGGCGGGATTTTGACCCGGCGGCCCTGGCGGAGCTGGCGGACAGCATCCGCCAGTACGGCGTCCTGCAGCCTGCCACGGTGCGTACCCGGGGCCGGGACTATGAGCTGGTGGCCGGAGAACGGCGTTTCCGGGCAGCCAAGCTGGCGGGGCTGAAGGAGCTGCCGTGCCTCATCGCCCAGGTGGGGGAGGAGGACTCGGCCCTGCTGGCCCTGATGGAAAATCTCCAGCGCCGGGACCTGAATTACATGGAGGAGGCAGCGGCCATTGCCCAGCTGGTGCAGCGGTGGGGCCTGAGCCAGGAGGAGGCGGCCCGGAAGCTGGGCAAAAGCCAATCCGCCGTGGCCAATAAGCTGCGGCTGCTGCGCCTGCCCGGCACCGTGGTGGAGCTGCTGCAGCAGGGAGACCTGTCCGAGCGCCACGCCCGGGCGCTGCTGCGCCTGGCAGACGAGGAGGAGCAGCTGGCGGCGGCGAAAACCATCATCGCCCGGGGGCTGAATGTGGCGCAGACAGAGGAATACATCGAGTCGCTGCTGCGGAAGATCCAGGTCACGCCGCCCCACCGGCGGCCCACGTTCATCCTCAAGGATGTGCGGCTGTTCCTCAACAGCCTGGACCGCTCCCTGAGCCTCATGCGCTCGGCAGGAGTGGACGCCGCCTGCGGCCGCCAGGACACGGAGGACGAGATCCTGCTCACCATCCGGATACCTAAGGCCCGGAGGGTAGGGTGAAAGCAAAAACGGACTGAATTCAGTCCGTTTTTTGCCGCGGAAGTGCCGGCGAGTCTTGCAATACGGGAAAAGAGGGCCTCAAAACCCCAGCGGGGCGATGTGGGCATCGCCCCCTACGCGGAAAACAAGAAGCCGGGGCAGCAGGTTGGCGGTCAAAAGACAGGGGGACAGGTGATGCACCTGTCCCCCTGTGTGCTATAAATATTACTTCTTTTTCTTTGTCCGCTCCTCGATTTTCTTGCCCGCCCATTTGGCCAGGTTTACGCAGGCGGCAGCGGTGACCGCCAGCAGCACGGTGCCCAGGGCAAGCTGCTTTTTCGGCTTCATATCAGTACGCCAGCCTCTCTGCAAGGTAAGCCTTCAGCTCGCTGATAGGCACGCGCACCTGCTCCATGCTGTCACGCTCACGGACGGTGACGCAGTTGTCGCCGGCCTTTTCCGCGTCGCCCACGGTGTCAAAGTCCACGGTGATGCAGAAGGGTGTGCCCACTTCGTCCTCCCGGCGATAGCGCTTGCCGATGGAGCCGGTCTCGTCGAAGTCGATCATCCACTCCTTGGCCAGCTCCTCGTAGATCTTGCGGGCAGGCTCGGAGAGCTTCTTGCTCAGGGGCAGGATGGCCGCCTTGTAGGGGGCCAGGGCCGGGTGCAGGTGCAGCACCACGCGCACGTCGTTCTTGCTCTCGTCCACCGTTTCCTCGTCGTAGGCGTCGCACAGCACCGCCAGCACGCTGCGCTCCACGCCCAGGGACGGCTCCACCACATAGGGGATGTAGCGCTGGTTGGTCTCGGGGTCAAAGTAGGTCAGGTCCTTGCCGGAGGTGTTCTGATGCTGGGTCAGGTCGTAGTCGGTGCGGTCCGCCACGCCCCACAGCTCACCCCAGCCGAAGGGGAACAGGAACTCAAAGTCCGTGGTGGCCTTGGAGTAGAAGCACAGCTCCTCGGGATCGTGGTCACGCAGGCGCAGGTTCTCATCCTTCAGGCCGATGCCCAGCAGCCAGTTATGGCAGAAGGTGCGCCAGTAGTTGAACCACTCCAGATCGGTGCCGGGCTTGCAGAAGAACTCCAGCTCCATCTGCTCAAACTCCCGGACCCGGAAGATGAAGTTGCCCGGGGTGATCTCGTTGCGGAAGGACTTGCCGATCTGGCACACGCCGAAGGGCAGCTT
>ENA-UOJM01001333-UOJM01001333.1-human-gut-metagenome-genome-assembly--contig:-P116-NODE-1333-length-23477-cov-6.821493_pt1 | contig 23477 bp, 19 predicted proteins | sample MGYA00242349_ERZ723896 | MGnify/ENA metagenome assembly ERZ723896 | reverse complement strand
CACGCTGCTTGACTTCTTCTAACGATTTATAGTGAAATTTTTCTTGTGGCATTGTGTTACCTCTTTTCTTCGGGGCAGGACCATACAGCGCTCCAATCGGTAAAGCGGACGGCAGACGCCCCATGTACATACAGGCCCACCATAGCCCCTGTGAACCGCTTTCCACACTGTAAGCCCTCACTGGTCAGGTAGTGTGGTTCTGGGATGCTCCAGAGCGTGCGCCAGTCTGTTCCGTCCTGTATGGCAAAATGTCGTTGACCGCCCGTTGCTGTAACGCTCAGACGAACAGGAGATGTGCCCGCAGGCAGCGGGGCTGTTTGCCTTGAAACCGCCTCATATCCTGCATATTCTTCCAATACAAGGCCCTCCGGCCCAACGCCGAATTTCAAATAGCTGTGCTCATCGTAATAACAGGTCAGCCCTGCAGTACCTGCAGCGGGGATTTCCAGCGCTGTTTCCGCAGTGAACGCGCGTTCCTGCTGGCGGACGAGAAGCAGCCCCTGCATCTTCCTGTCGCACAGGTCAAGGCCGTTTCCGCACAGTGTCAAGGCATCTTTTTCCACGGTAAAATTCGCGGTATCCAACGCACGCTGGGTAATCCATTCTTCGCCCTTCCATCTGGTTATGCCTACCGGGGTCAAAGTAGGAATCTCTTCAGAAAAAGGCATATTCAGCACAGCTCGTGGGCGGCGGCCATAAGCGGCCACAGGCCAGCCATCAGGCGTCCAAGTCACTTCTGCAATCGAAGTTTCCCGTCCCATAGGAGCCGTACCATCCGGATCGCGGCGCAGACAGAGAAAGCAGAGGAACCACCGTCCGTCTGCAGTCTGCAGCAGCTTTCCGTGACCGCAGTTTTGCAGATAGCCGCCCTCGTCATCCTGACGTAGAATCGGGTTATAGGGACAGTTTTCATAAGGACCCCACACATTTTTGCTGCGTGCCGCCGAAATGCGGTGTCCTGCTCCCGTGCCGCCTTCGGCGGCCAGCAGATAGTAATATCCGTCATGCTTCATAAGCTGAGGTCCCTCGGTCTTTCTCTTAAGGTCACCACCCCAGATCAGGCGTGCGGGACCGCGCATGGCGCGGCAGTCGGGCGTCAGCTCCGCCATGCGGACGCTGCGGTTGAACAGCATATAATGCCGTCCATCGTCATCGTGGAGGATGGACGGGTCTATACCGTCCTCATGGATCCACGCAGGCTCACCGTAGGGACCCTCGGGTCGCTCGGCACTGACGACCATCTGACAGCGCGGCTCCGCGTCGTCCTCGTTGCCGCGGTAGGTAGCCGTAATAAAATAATGCTTGGACACTGCATCGTAGGATATATCAGGTGCCCAATAGCCGCGCCCGCCTTCGGACCGCGCCACTCTGGCCCAGTCCGGGTTTGTAATGGCGTAGCCGACAGTCGTCCAGTGTACTAAATCGCGGGACTTTGAAATCGGAATACACGGGAAAAAGCTGAACGACGAGTTGACCATGTAATAGTCCTCGCCCACGCGGATCCACGACGGATCCGGGTAAAAGCCGCGCCGTACAGGGTTGTGAATGATTCGCGTGGGATCAACGCCCGCCTTATTTGCAAGGTATGCAGCAATTTCATCAAGGCCGTCTTGCAGAGCCAAGTCCAAGGGCGTGATGCCCGAAAGGTTCGCCTCCAGCGGATCCAGTGCGAGAAAGTCTGTCAGGTAAGCCACTTTTGCAAGGCTACCCGAACGCACGGCGCAGTGCAGCAGTGTATTACCGTCAGCATCGCGCTCACGGAAGTTCTGACCCTCATATTCAACCGTGTGCTGCAGGGTCTGCAGGTCGGCTTTCAGGGCTGTATCAAAAGGTGTCATTTTTGTATCTCCTCACAAAAATCGGCGCAGCTGTGCAGCCGTAGCTTGCACATGCTGCGCCATAGTCATTTTTGGATAAATTGCAGCAGCCGACCAGTGGTACACCGGAGCAGGTCGTTGATTCTGGGACATCCTGACAGCAATGCCTCTGTTACTTGTTTCCCCGCCGGATGCCCGCTTCCTCAAAGGCGGAACGGAGAATACCCTTCTTATCCACATAGAGTGCCTGTGTCGGGCAGACCTGGAAGCAGTAGCCGCAGCCGATGCACTTATCGGTCTTGTAGGCCTTGCGCTCCTTGATCTCGATGCCCTGATGCCAGCAGACATCCTCGCAGCGACCGCAGCCGATACACTTGGTTCGGTCAGCGTCGGCGGTCTGGTAGGCATCGGCCAGCTTATTTTGACGCTTTTTCGTAAAATCGGCATCCATCTGGAACAGCTTCAAGCTGTCGCCGACAAGAGAATCCATGTCGGCATAACCGTTCTCGTCCATCCAGCGGTTCAGATCGCTGATAAGCTTCTTACAGGCCATCGTGCCGCCGGCACAGGCCAGGGCGCCCAGCTGCACCATCTCAGAGCCTGCCATCAGGATACGCGCTGCGTTTTCGTAGTTGAAAACGCCGCCACCGCCGTAGAGAGGAATTTTCACACCTGCGGTGCGCGCCTCGGCGATGGAGTAGCACACCAACGGGGTGGCCTGCGTGCCGCCGTAGCCAGCACCGGGGCGTGCCTCGGTGCCGCGCCAGTCAAGATCCATGTAATAACCCTTCCAACGGGCGGTTGGACCTGCAGCTGCAGCGCCGGCTGCCTCGGCAATTCGCATGGAGGTCAGCGCGTCGGTGGACTCGATGGCAAGCTTGGCCATGATTGGCATATTGGGTACTGTCTTTTTCATCAATTCGATGGAATGGCGGAGCAGCTGATGGTAAGCAAATGTACGGTCCTTTGCCACGGCAACGCCCGGGGTATTGAAATGCAATTCAATGGCATCCGCACCCGCGAGAGCGAGCTCCTCCGCCTGATGCGCCCAGTTTTTCTCCCAATCACCGCCCTTGACGATGTCGCTATAATGGCCGACAGACACCCACAGCTTGATGTCAGAGTCCATCTCCCTCTTGATTTTGTGAACTTCCTCACAATATTTTTCCAGCGTGTCGACACTGTCTGGGATTTGACGGCCCACAGCATGGCTGTGGATGGCCATCTCTCCGCCGAACATTGCCTTGGAGTCAGGGCCGATAAAGCTGCCGCCGCCCGAACCGTGGCCATAGTTGCGCAGCACAATGGCACCGGGCCGCATTTTAGCGCTCTTCAAAACATTCAGCGCGCCCTGCGTTGCGGGGCTCGATGCCACAACAAAGGGATTGATCATATCAAATTTCTTTACATATAAATCTGCCATTTTGCTTTTCTCCTCTTCAGTTCATCGCCGTTTCCTGCAAAAGCCGCTTCCATTGAGCGGCGTCTTCCAGAAACTGCTCCTCGGTGTTGTCCAACACAAATTCCAGCAGACCGTAGCGTTTTTCGTTGCGGTTGACATGCTGTAAGTACCGCCGCCATTCGTCAAGACCTTCCGCAAACGGGCGGCGCTTGCCTTCCAGCCAGTAGTAGACATGCAGGTTGAGCAGACGGCCACGGGCTTCGAGCATATCCAGCCCCGCACACCGCTCGTCCATATTCAGCGCTACAGTGGGCTGCCACAGGCAGTAGAGATTATCTGCGGCAGCTTCGTCTAAAAAGGACAGGCCCGATTCATTCGTATCGGTGACGGTGTTTTTGTGCCATTCCAGGGCGACCTTGATGCCCTCCGATGCCGCCATATCACTGACGATCCTTGCCTCGACCACCAACTCCCTGCGTGTGTCTGCATCCAGCTCTGCCGATGCTGTACCGCCGCCCCAGATGCGAATGAGCGGGGCACCCAGTGCCGCAGCGCTCTGCAGCGTGGGCAAAAAATCTTTAGAGGGATCGCTGTTCTGGCCCAAGCGATAGTAGGAACCGTAGGCCGCAATCTCGGCACCCTGCGCAAGGGTCCGCTCCCGCAGGTCACGGGCCAGCGCGGTATCCCCCGCCGGGATATGCCAGTTTTCCGACCATTCCACCTCATGAAGATCGGCTTTTTTCAGTGCCGCCAGCACAAAATCGGGGCTTTCTGTATTGAATGTTGCCGATACCAGTCTCGGTATGTTCATACCGCGCACCTCCCTTTACAGTGCCAGCACCTGCTGCCAGATTGCTTCCTCGACAGGAATACCGTTCTCCATGTTGTCGCTGCGGACCTCGGCCATGTGCGCGCCGGGGAAATGAACCGGGCGGCCCTCTTCCACGGGGGTAGAAGTCTCCATATCGCGCAATGTTGCCTCAACATTGGCAGCGATATTCTCTTTGTCAGGCAGGCTGTCCAAGTCGATGCAGATAAACACCTGACTCAGTTCGGTTTCCAGCGGCAGCTCACCGACCTGACGGGTCGTGCGTCCGCCTGCCAACGCGGCAGCGATAAGATCTAGCGACAAGCTCAGACCGGAGCCTTTCCAATAGCCAATAGGGTAGCTCTCATGTGTTTCAAGGATCTCGGCAGCGTTCCTCGTTGGCTGCTGGTCCTTGTTCAGGCCGCCGTCCACAGGCAGCGGCCTGCCGCTGCGCTTATAGACCTCCAGCTTACCGTAGGAGAACATCGACATAGCCACATCCACCAACACGGGCGTATCCCCGTGGGGTATGGCCAGTGTAATGGGGTTGTTGCCAAGGCGTGCGTCACGCCCGCCCCACGGCGGCATATTGGGCACGGTGTTCGTCCAAAAAATACCGATGCAATTCTGCTCAACCGCCATCAGGCCGTAGTTGCCCGGGCGCATCCAGTGGTTGGTATTAGCCAGCGCCACACAGCCGATGGTGTTCTGCTTGGCCAACTCAATAGCACGCTTCGTGCAGGCGTAGGCGTTCAGGTTGCCGGGTCCGTGACAGCCGTCGTACCGTTCAAATGCACCAAAGCTCTCCTTCAGCACAGGCTCGGCGTGAATGTCTACGATGCCGTCGTTGATGCTCTTGATGAATTTCGGGAAGCGGTTCAGACCGTGGGTGTATACACCGTCACGGCTTGCATCGGCATAGAGCTTGGCGGAAATCTCCGCTTTCTCCTTGTTAAAGCCGTACTTCAGCAGAACCCGCACAAATTCGTTATACATTTCCTCATAAGGTACGCGCATGGTAATTTCTCCTTTTCACTGTGCAGCTTAGCCCTTGATGGCACCGATCATAACACCCTTGACAAAGTACTTCTGAACGAACGGATAAATACAGAGGATGGGCAGTGTGGCAACCACAACAGTCGCGTACTGTATCGTTTCGCTTATCAGGTAATCTGCGCCGGCGGTCATGTCGGCCGTGTCATTCTGGATGAGGATCTGGCGCAGGATCAGCTGCAGGGGGTACTGGGTCTTATCGCGCAGGAACAGCATGGCATTGAACCAGGAGTTCCAATGGCTGACCGCGTAGTACAGCGTAATGACGGCAACCGTAGGCTTTACCAACGGCGCCATGATACGCCACAGGATCGTCCACGCATTGGCGCCGTCCAGCTTGGCGGATTCTTCTAGGGAGTCAGGCACACCCGCAAAGGCGGTGCGCATAATGATGAGGTTGTAGGTATCGACCAGGGTGGGCAGGATCAGCGCCCAGCGGGAGCCGTAAAGCCCAACGCCCTTGACAACCAGGTACAGCGGGATCATACCGCCGCTGAAATACATCGTAAAGACAAGCAGCTTCATAATGGTGGGACCTGCCGCCACACGCTTGCGGGACAGGCAGTAGGCCGCAATCATCGAGAGAAGAACATTGAGAACCGTACCTACGAGAACAATAAACAGCGTGTTTGCGTAGCCGGTCCAGAGGAAGGCATTCTTGAACACAGCCTGATACGATGCAAGAGAAAATCCTTCCGGCCAGAGCAGAATGCCCTTATGCCCTACGAAGAGCGACGGGTTGCTGAAGGATGCCGCCACGATGTGGACCAGCGGGATCAGCACGCAGGCCAGCAGCAGGCAGACGATCAGTATATCCACGATATCAAACAGCCGGCTGCCGAAGGATTCCTTGATCTTGGTGCCGCGCGGTGCGTTTTTGGTATTTGTATTCGCCATGATCGTATCCTCCTTACCACAGACCGCTGCCATTGACCTTCTGGCTGATCTTGTTCGTGATCATGACCAGTGCGAAGCTGACAAGGCAGTTGAACATGCCGACCGCCGTACTATAGCTGAACTGTGCATCAATCAGACCTTTACGGTAAACATAGGTGTTGATGACATCGGCGCTATTATAAATTGCGGGGTTGTACAGCAGCATAACGCGCTCATAACCAACATTGAAGATCTTGCCCATCTTCAGGATCAGCATAATGATGATGGTCGGCGCAATGCCGGGAAGCGTGACATGCAGGCATTGCTGCCAACGGTTCGCGCCATCGACCTTGGCCGCATCATACAGTTCCTGATCTATGCCGGAAAGGGCCGACAGATAGATGATGGAGTTCCAGCCAAGCGTCTGCCAAAGCTCTGTCAGAATGTAGATCGGCAGGAAGTTGGACGGGTTATTTAGCAGCGCCTGCTCTTTGATGCCGAAAAAGTTGTGCAGCACCTCGGTAATGGCACCGGTGGAGCTCGTCAGCGTGATAACGATACCGCAGATAACAACTGTGGAGATAAAGTGCGGCACATACAGAAGCGTCTGCGCTGTCTTGGAGAATTTCTTGTTTTTCAGCTCGTTGATAAGCAGCGCCAGAATGACAGGCAGCGGGAAGGTCAGCAGATCCGCCACCGCAATGCGCACGGTGTTGATGAGCAGACGGCCGAAGTAATAGTCAGAGAAGAAAGACTTGAACCATTTGAGGCCGACAAACTTGCTGCCAAAAATGCCTCTGGCGGGCTTGTAGTCGATGAAAGAGATGTACAGACCGAACATCGGCCCGAATTTAAAGATGGCATAGTAGACCAGCACCGGAATAAGCATCGCATAGATCATGCCGTTGCGCTGCAGATCTTTTTTGATGCGGTAGCTCAGGGGCACATGCTCCGAGCTTAAGGTGATCGGCTTTTTTTCTTCGGCCGCCGCGGCTTTGCTCTTTGTGCTCATGCTTGATTCTCCTTTGTGTCAAGGCGGATGACCTCGTGATTTTTAGCGGAAGAATAAACCGCGTGGAGAAGCCTAGTACTGACAATCGCTTCCTCACCACTGACAGGGAACCGTTCCCCTGCCGCCAGCTTAGTGTAGTAATCCTCAATAAGGAACCCGTGACCGCTGCCCCAATAATCCTTGCCGAACACCGTACCGGAGGAGAAATCCTTCGTTTCTGTCTTGCCGTCCAGTTCAGTAGTGACAAGGTTGCCGACCATGCGGATACTGCCATTCTCGCAGACGATTTCTAACTCTACGGGGGCATTTTTCACATAGCAGTTCGTGCAGAAAAAGACGAGCCGCTCGCCGTTGGGGCCGGTCATAAAGACATCGCAGGTATCCTCTGTCTCAATGACGCCCTTGTGACGCTTGGTGGAGCAGCTTGCCTCCACAGTCTTGATCGGCACTGTGAGCCACTGCATCAGATCAAATGTGTGGATTGCCTGATTTTCCAGTGCGCTGCCGCCCTCTTTGTCCAAGGTACCGCGCCAATCAGATTCGGTGTAGTATTCGGGGTTACGGTTCCAGAACACGGCCCCCCGTGCCCCCAGAACCTTGCCCATCCTGCCGGAGTCCATCAGGCTGCGCATATACTTGGACGAATCATTGTAACGGTTCTGAAAGCAGATGCCAAGCGTCCTGCCCGTGCGGTCGCGGACTTCGATCATCTTCTCGGCATCGGCGGGATCCAGCGCCATTGGCTTTTCGCAAAGCACATGCTTACCATGCTCCATGGCTTCTATGGCAACCTGCGCGTGCAGATAGTGGGGCAGGCAGATGTGTACAACATCGATTTCCGGGTTATCCAATACCCTGTGATACTCTGTCTCCGTGTGTGGGATGCCGTAGGTTTCTGCGGCGGCTGCGGCACGCTCTGGGCGAATATCACAGGCGACAACACACTCGGCGTTCTCGACATTTTTCAAGGCCTTGAAATGATTTTTGGAGATCATACCACAGCCGATAACTGCCGTTTTAAATGTTTTCATTGGTTGTTTCTTCCTTTTTGCTGTGCAGCTCCCTATATTGGGTAGGAGTTACACCCTCATATTGTTTGAAGATACGCAGGAAGCTGCGCAGACTGCCAAACCCGCAGGTGATGGCGATTGTCTCTAATTTTTCGTCCTGCAGCAGCTTTTCTTTCACATGCTCTAAGCGCACTTTGTGAATATACTGGGTCAGGTTCGTACCGTTCATCTCTTTGAAATAGCGGGAGACGAACGGAGCAGGACGGTCGAAATGCTCCGAGAGTGCATTTACATTCAGCGCAGCATCCGAATAGTTGGCTTCTATGTAGTCCCGCATCTCCAGATACAGGCGGCCTTTTTCATCCGCTGCCGCCTCCTGTTCGGAGGCACGTACTGCTTGGCAGACTGTGCCTGCCAACCGGCAAAGCGCCTGCTCCATCGCCTCGGTGCTGCCACGGCGGGCGGCCTCCATAACGCGATTTTGATTTTCGGCCAGCTCGGGATCTTCGCTCCGCTGTTCGCCCGCACGCACGATGGTCGACATGATCTTACTCACCAGGAACTGCATGCCTGCAGGGCTCAAGTAGTTTTCCTGGTTTTGGCGCATCAACGCTTGAATCTGTGTACAGGCCTCGCCTTCATCGCCGCTGCGCACAGCCAGATGCAGCTTATTCTCCGTTTCAACCGGATAGCGTACTGTCGTGTCGCCGGGCTGTACCTTCAAGTCGCTGTAAAATATCGTACCAGTATCCTGCGTGCGTTGCTGATATTGATAGACACGGCATACCTCGCGGTAAGCTTTATATACCCCATCAAGACCAGTGTGCCCACTGCTTACGGCAATGTCATAGCGAAACTCAAAATGCTGGGCCAAAAAGCTGCGACAGTATTCATAGCTCCACAAAATGCTTTCAAGCATCTCTGGGTCTTCCTTCTCGGTCCAGATAATGTAAAGCTGCATGCCGCCTTCACGGAAGCAAAGGTTCTCCAGACTGCGGCTCGTAAGATTTTCTCTGGTTACATTCTGGAGTATGAACCACTGCATCTCATATATTTTGTCAGGATCCTTCTCGTTCGCAAGATCCTGTTCCTGCAGGCGGTAGGCCAGAAGATAATACTGTTTTGCCCTGTGGATCGGGAAGCCGAGATTTTCCAGCTGGTCTGTATCGGCCTCGTTTGCCGCATCTGCGTTCGTTATCATCGCGTGAAACTGCTCACGCAGCATCACGGTGCGCTGCTGTTCAATGAGATCGGAGCTTTCGACATTATCCTGCACAAGCTTCTGTACGCGGCTGTCAATATAGGCGAAGGCATCGGTCAGATTTTCCTCCGGGTCAGCCGCATTGCCACGGTGCAGCACCTGCACGATGTTGCGCAGCTTCAAATAACGCTTGGCTGCGCTGTTGGCAATAACCGCTACCGTCAACAGCAGGTAGATGATGACAACAACAGCCAAAAGCTTCTGTATATCAATGATTTTCGATGCAAAAGCCTGTTCCTTCAGAATGACTGCAATATCCCAGTTTTCGTAAGTGGAAGAAATGATTGAAATGTATTCTTCCTTGCTCGTTCTATGAGCCGCTTCGTCAAACTTACGGCTTCCGCTGCTTTTAATCAGCTCTGTGACAGCATTTTCCGTTGCCTCAGGGAGTTCATGGTTAGCAACCAGCACACCGTTGTTGCGGTCATTGATACACAGTGTATCGTTATTCAGCCAATCAGAGGCCTTGAACAGATCCTCCAAATCAACGATCATAACCGCCACTGCCTTATCAGGCTCTCGGCTTGTGATGTTCAGCGGACGCATCAGAACCAGATAGTTTTTGCTATCCTTGCCCTGTACAACAGGTTGAAATACCCGCGTTGTCACTAAGTTCTGCTTCAATATTTCCATCCAATCCTCATAGCTGATGTCATAAGCCTCCAGCACAAGGTCATAAAATCGACGGCTTTGCCCGTATTTCGTGTTGGATACTATCGCATCAGTGGACGGAAAATAGAGAAAGTATGCATCCCCTATACCGTAGTTGATGACATCTGTAGAGATTTTCCTCGTAAGCATGTAGTAATCATACCGTGGAATATCATCATAGTCATCCGCCTGACGTACGGCATCAATAGCTGCTGTGCTGCTCTCCTTTGCCGTGATGTTGCGCAGCAGCTTAACCTTTTGATCCAGCCAGACCCGCGTCATATCCAGTTGGATGCCGTTCGTGTATTCCAAATTGTCCCGCAGCACATCGAGATATCTGTACCCAGATGCCAAAAGCAGCGTCAGGGCAATAACAGAAATCAGCAGATAGGAAAGGCACCACTGCAAAAACATCTTTGTAGGGGCCCACTTTTTCTTTTCAGCCACGTTTGTATACTCCGTTTCTTCGGCTTAGCTTCTGCTGCGGGCAGTTGTTATTTTGTGACCGGTTCCTTGCAATGCTCCTGCAGTTTCTCAAGGAACAGATCCCCATCCACGGGGATGTTGACCCATTCGCCGTTCAGCCAACTCGAAAGGTGAATAGCGTTGGAAATCTGCAAACCACGGATGCCCTCAGCGCCGGGGGCAATGGGCTTTGCACCTTTCAGGATGCAGTCACAGAAATTGTTGATAATACCAGGGTGGGAGGTGTAGGTGCCCTTGATGGGAATCTTGCACTCCCACACTTCCGGCTTGCCAAGACCACCCTTGTAGGTGGCATTGAATTCCGGTTCCGGAATACGCAGACGGTAGAAGGTAAGCTCGTTATTTTCAACTACAATTTTACCATTTGTCCCGTCAATTTCCAAACGATTTGTACCGGGGGCATCCCCTACTGTCGTAATGTAGCAGCCTGTCGCACCGTTTTCGTATTCGACAAGGGCATATAGGTCGTCCTCGACCTCGATATTGCGGTGCTTTCCGTAGTATACCTGTGATTTTACGCGCTTAGGGATGCCGCACATCCACTGCCACAAATCAAGATTGTGGGGATTCTGGTTCAGCAGCACGCCGCCGCCTTCGCCATCCCAGGTAGCACGCCAGCCGCCCTGATCATAGTAGCTCTGCGAGCGGTACCAATCCGTAACGATCCAAATAACGCGGGTCATCTCACCCAAATCACCGCTGTCGATGAGATCCTTGACCTTTTTGTACAGCGGGTTCGTGCGCTGATTGAAATCCATACAGTAGACAAGCTCCGGGTGTTTGGCCGCAACAGCGTTCATTTCCTCGACCTGCTTGGTGTAGACGCCCGCGGGCTTTTCTACAATGACATGCAGGCCAGTCTCCATAGCCTCTATGGCCATCGAGGGGTGCAGGTAATGCGGCACTGCAATGATGACAGCCTGACACACGCCGGAGTGGATCAGCTCGGATGCATCGGTAAATGTCTGAATGCCCTCACCGTTCGTCTTTTTTGCCAGTTCAAGACGGGCGGGGTCAATGTCGCAGACCGCAGTCAGATCGACCTGCGGACACTTTCCGTCCCGAATCGCGCGGCCATGCTGGCTGCCAATATGACCGTAGCCGATGATACCGAGTTTTACTTTATCAGCCATTGTTTTGCGCCTCCAACTGTTTTAAGTAAGCAAGGGCGGCCGCACCGTCCTGCTCGATGTTCTCTGTTTTGCCCTCGATACTCATGCGGCCGTTATAACCCGCCGTGTGCAGAGCAGCAAAAAGCTCGCCATAGTTTTCGCCATCGCCGGGCAGCGGATAACGCCGGCCATTGCCGGACGCAATATGGATATGCCCAAAGTCCATGATGGTTGCGATGCTGTTGATGTCATCGTGGTTGGCACAAATATGGAAGTAGTCGGCCAGCAATCCTACATTCTCGTTGGCCACATCCCTCTGCAGCAATGCGCCCTCGGCCACGGTACAGACCATATTGGTTTCTTTTCGGCTCAACGGTTCAATAACCACCCTGATGCCGTACCTTCCTGCGATTTCACCCGTTAGTCGGCAGGCTTTGACAAGGTTCTCGTAAGCGTCCAAATACTTGACCTCCGGCGGGCATGTACGGCACTTGCCACTACCGAACACGACCACTTTACCATGCAGATCGGCAATCATTGCCATTGCCTTTTCCAGATAAATTTCCAACTCATCAAGGCTCGTTGTCTTACCATCAACGAAATTCATCGTTTTAGGGAACAGAATGTTGAAGCACTCCGCCTCGGTTCCGCTTTCCTCCAGCGCCTTCTTGCCTGCAGCGTACGCCGCAGGGTCAAGGCCCATGGTCTTTGTCACCGAAAGCTCAATGTAGTCATAGCCCAATTTTTTTACAAGCCCGGCATTTTCGATGCCGGTACAGATACCGTATCTCATCTTGCAGGCTCCTTTCTCAATGCAGTTCTACCGCATTCTCTGTCAGTGTCAATACCTTGCCACCAACCAGCGTGACCATGGCGGCATCACCATTGATGGCAGTTTCAGCCTTGGTTCCCTCCGGGGCCAGCACTGTAATAAAGTGGATCGGTGCTTTACCGCTATGCTTGGCGATCAGCTGCGGGATGGGCTTGCGCCATGCGTAACCGTAGCTGATCCACCCACCGATGGGATTCTCGCTGCCCTCAAGGATTTCAAAATCGAGTTTCTTGTCAGCCTGTACGGTCATCGTATACCCGCGTCCCTTTTGGGAGGTATAGTCAAACTTGCCGTTTTCTCCATCCAGATGGCCAAACGCAAAATTATAATACAGGCGGATGTCATGGTCTTCCCTGCAGATGCCAGTTACACGGTCCTCAATGACATAAATATCATCAGGCAGGCGCACGACGCGGCGCCGGTGGAACATTGGGTCATTCATGAAGTCATAGCCGTTGTGGGAAATGTCGATAAGCTGATACTGCTCGTTTTCCTCAAAGGCGTGCAGATAGGCGCGCACACCGCGGGTGCGGGTAACACCGGGAACGGTACCCATCTCGTGGTCATCCACATAGAGCGTGTTGTGAGCCTTGGCGGACAGGAAGTAGTGCCGCCAATCCTTCCAGCAGGAGCTGTTGTAGATGTAACGGCCCGAGTCTGTCAGGATGTCCTCGCCCCTGGCGTGAATCTCCACATGGCCCGTGTCGTTGTGGGAGTGCGAGCTGACCTCACCACGCTCGAGCTGGATGCCGTGTACATGGAAGTAGCTGTCCTCCGGACCCCAGCCTGTGCGCATAACATAGATACCCGCCGGGATGTACTTGTAGTTGCGCTGTGCAGGCGGTGTGCCCTCTTTGCCCGCGGTGGCCATAAAACGGAAGTCCTCGCGACCCGTTTCCTCGTACCAGGTACGGAAGTACGCACGCATCTCGTTCAAATCGCAGGGGTCGAATGTCAGGTTCATCCCCTCGTACAGCGAGGTATCGCAGCGGCGGGTCGTCAGATCATCCCGATCCGCGTCGCCGATCATCGGCGTGGACAGGTCGGGCTTGACCAGACTCATAATAAACTGTGCGGATTTTTCCAGCGTTGGCTCCATGTAGGGCGGCACAGGGATGCCATTCAGCTTGCACAGACGGTAACACTGGAAGTAGACGCCCGCAGCCACCATGTGGTAGATGGGGGTACGTTCCATGTGAATGCCGTCATTATCGAAGGAGTACTTTACTTCCTGCATGACCCGACGGTAGCCGGTCATGAACCAGTCGGATTTGATTTCCGGGAAGAGAATGCCGCATTCCAGCAGTGTGCCGCTTTCCATCGTCAGCCAGTTGGACGACTTCTTGTGGTTGCTGTAATGAGTCATCAAGAAATCTGCATGGTCACACAGCAGCGTCAGGAATGTTACCCATCCCTCTCGATCCCACGCAGGTGAGGTGCGGAACGCCTCCATACAGGGCAGCCAGACCGTGTAGATGCGCATGGCCGTCTCGATGGTGCGCCAGGAGTGACCGGGGAATTTGTACTTGGCTGCAGCATCCTCTTCATTTTCCATGAAGGGGGTCACAGGCCATGCTTTGCCCCACTCAGTCATTTCATGCAGGAACTCTTTCGTGTACTTTTCATCCTTTGTCAACGCGTAGGCACGGGCCAACGGCTGCCAATAAATGTGGCGGTACAGCGACCATGTCCACTCGTTATCGTGGGAGGTATGCTCCGTCGGGTTGAAGAACCAGTCGATCTCGCCGTCAAACTTGTGGCCATAGATATAATGATCCAGCGTCTCCTGCGCATCCTCGAGGATGCCATCGACCTTACACTGCTCCATCTCCTTAGCGGTAAAGAGATACTTCGGCGTTGTGCGTGTGCGAAAATGCTCAATAACCGCATCCATTGCGCCGTCCGCATCCCCCTGTGCATAGCACATCTTTGCTTTTTTCAGCCCGGGCAGATCATAATTGATCCGTTCCAGCAGCTCTGTCATTCTGTTCATAATCTTGTCAGCACCCCGTAGTGTTTCCTTATGGAAATGGCATCCGAAAGAGCATTCCTCCGGATGCCATTTTTAACATATTATTGTCGCTTTATCGCATCGGAACTCAGTTTGCCATGTAGGTGTCGTATGCTTCCTGCATCATCTGGACTGCCTCTTCAATGCCGGCATCCTTCAGCTTCTGCTGGTAGGAATCCCACTCGCTCATCGGGGTGGTGCCGCAGATGAAGCTGGCTTCCATCTCATCGGCCAAAGTCTTAACCTGACTCATGATTTCGGAGTAGCGATCCTGATTTTCTTCAGAAACGGATGTCGGCGGGAACATATGCTCGCCCATGTCGGTCTTCATAGAAAGCTCCAGCGCTTTCTTCTGATTATCCTGTGCGTAATACTGGTCAATGTAGTCCTCGCTCTGGATACCGGCGCCGGAGGTGGAAGCACGGGTGTACGCAGCCAATGCCTGTGCAACGCTCATGCCATCGGGATTATTCATAATAAGATCGGTGTAGACAGGCTTGCCGTCCTTCATCTCGTAGCTTTCGCCCTCGATACCGAAGTTGTAGCAGATCTGACCTTCCTCGCTGTACAGCCAGTCGAGCAGCCAAACGGCAGCCTTAACATTTTTGCACTGAGAGGAGATGGCTGCAGAAGCACCGGACTGGTCATAGATGTTGTTCATCTTGGAGAACTTAGCGTTCTTACCCTTGGTAGAGGTAACGGGCGCAGCAGCCTGAATGTAATCTTCCTTGAAGTTGGGATCGGCCTCCATCATAGCCTTGGTATAGTTGCCGAGACCCTGACCGAACGGTGCGTAGCCCAAGATGCAGTTGCCGGAAACGAAGTCGGTCTGGGTGGATTTCTTATCCGCCTGCATCCAGTCGTTGTCCAGCAGACCTTCGGCATACCAGTCGGCCATCTTCTGGATGAAATCCTTGCGACTGTCCTCAATGAGACCGTTCTTCACGACACCGTCATCTACATAGAAGCTGCCCCAGTTATCGTAAGCGGCGGACCAGACATCCTTGACCCACTCTTTACGGGTCGTGAACGGCTTGCTATAGCCGGCGGCCTTGGCGGCGCGCAGGACTTCTTCCCACTCGTCAATCGTCTCGGGCACCTGGTCAAAGCCCAGTTCCTTCAGCGCATCGGCTCGATACAGGAAACCGGAAGAAAATTCGGTCTTGTTGGGGGATTCCAGACCGCGCAAACAGGGGAAGCAGTAATAGTTGCCGCCGGAAGACTTAATCATCTTACCGATTTCAGGATGTTCCTGGATGACTTTGGACAGGTTTGTAGCATCTGCCATATAGTCATCCAACGAGATGATGACGCCATCATTGATGGCTGCACCCGCACCGCCGGAATAAGTTGTCCATGTATACTCAATGATGTCGGGATACTCACCGGAGGCCAGCATAACGGCAAATTCTTCGGCCTCAGAGCCCTGCGTCGGGTGCTGGAATTCGATGGTGATGCCGGTCTGCTCCTCCACATACTTGGCCCATGGCGTATCGCCAAGGTTTGCGAAGTTGTCAGAAACATTGCCGTTCAATGTGGTGTACCAAGTCAGCGTAGTGCCCGCAAAGGGTTTGTCACTGTCCGTAGTCGCTTCCGCCTCAGTGGTTGCAGACGATGCAGTTTCTGTAGAGGTTGCTGCCGTAGAGGAGGCAGAACCGCCGCAGCCTGCCAACGTAGCGCTGACCATTGTGGCCGACATGCCAAGCGCCAGTGCGCGCTTGAGGGTGCTTTGTTTTTTCATGGTGTTTCTCCTTCTTATTTATTCCCGGGTAATCCTTCTTGGGAAAGCATTTCCCGGTTTTTGTAACAAGTGATAAAAATGTCGTGCAGCCCTACAATGGTGTGGAATGTGTCATCATCTTCCCGGATATCCTCCACACCTTCGGCCGGAATGGAAACAATGGGCAGCTTTGCAATTTTTTCTACCGCCTCCAAATGAGGAATCGCGCACTGTACAGTGCAGACAGGATGCTTTCCTGTGCGCACGGCCTCAATGGCATCGTAGAATTTCTGCAGGCGCTCTCCTTTAGGGATACGACCATAGTTGATACGCTCGCCAGTATCGCCGATGTAGACATATTCAGCTATTGGCCCACTGCCGAAGTCTTTGCCGAAGTAAACCGTGCCCTTCTCAAAACGGTATTCAGCTATAGGTCCCAACTTCTTGTCTACAATGGCGTGGCCTGTGCCGTACCACAGCGGCACACCTGATACTGTATGCGCCTGTACTGTAATCGTGTCGAAATTTTCGACATTTGGGTTTCCTTTATAGGGATCGGCCTGTACATCGGCCAACTCGGCCGCGCGCTCCAGACTCTCCCCCAGCAGGAAAGTCATCACTTGAAATTGGTGGGCGCAGGCGTTGTTGAACGGACTGTCGTTCACAGCACAGCCCTTTACATCTATGTGTCCCGCCCAGCTGTTGCGGGCGTAGTATTTATCGCCTCGCCGCATCGCGTGCAGTGCTTTCATGTAGATGGGCTTGCCGAAGTGGTCGTCCAGAATGTCTTGTTTCAGAGCCAGTACATCGCGGGAGTAGTTAAGCTGATACCCTACCGAAATGAACTTACCGGTCTCCTTTTCCAGCTGTTCCAGCTTGCGTGCGCCCTCTACCGAGGTGCAGACGGGCTTTTCGGTCAGCACATTCGACCCATGCGTCAGGCAGGTGACGATCTGCGAATAATGCAGATGAATGGGCGTTGAGACAACAGCCAGATCGGCGGTATGTTCTTTATAGAAGTCCTCAGGCGTTTGATAGATCGGAATGTTCTGTTCTTTAATGATGGGATACAAATCTGCGGCGTTGGGAACGACCTCACAGATGCCCTCGATTTTTATACCGGGAATGTCGCGTTCCGAAATTTCCTTGATGTAGTTACTGCCATATCCGCAGATTCCCAGCAGCAGAATCTTTACCACTGCCTGCTCCATTTTCTGCTCACTCCTCTTTGCCGTTCATCTTCTCCATTTGGGGGAAGTTTTTCACTGCACCCTCATCCTATCACCCTGATGTGACAATGTAAACAGACAGTTTCTATTCGATATGTCAATTCTTGCATTCCGTTTTATATGCGATATATCATTCTTATTTTTATGTCGATTTTTGCTTTTGTTTATTTTTAGACACTCATGAATCATTTGTTCATGTTCCAGCCTTGATTTTCATGGCCGTAGTGGCGGGGTTAGAACTGCTTTCATCGCACCGAATATTTTTATCTTGCTTCATTTCTTCTTTATCCTATCGTTTTATATCCTTTGTCACCCAACCACTATTTTGTCATATCCAACGGTTCTTTCCTGCCGTCTGGTCTATTATGCTGCAAGTGTAATTATTTCCGCTTAACAAATGCTAAATAATCTGTAGAATAATAGATTGTTAGCCTTTTCTAACCCAGTTTTGATTTCATTTTGTTTTCATTACGCTCCGACAGGGCTGCCATAATCGTATCCACATCAGCTTGCAAAAGAAGTCATTTCATTCTTACGTATGTGATGAATGCTGCGCTTCGCGCTTGTTTGCAGGCGGATATTTGTTTGTCCGTTGCTTAGATGACGCTAATTTGAAATTTGCGCCCTTGTACCGGCGCAAACAAACCATGAGGGAATATCGAATGATAGACAAGGATCTTCTCCGCCTGCTCGGCGGCAACAAAAAGTATATCGGCTTCTGTGTAGGCTGGATGGTGCTGGGCCTGTTTGCGAATGTCGGCATCACTGCGTCTCTGTGCTAGTCCATTGCACTTGCTGTCCAGTATAACGGCGGCAGCGCGGGTGTTTTTCTGGTACCAGTAGTCTGCGCCTGTGCCGGATTGGCGGTTCGCTATGCCACCACCCGTATTCTCGGGGACTTGAAGGACACACTGGGTCGCAGCGTCAAAAAGGATCTGCGCGAGTGCGTCTACAATAAAATCGTTCGCCTTGGTGTGCGTTCTACCGATAACATGAACATGGCGGGCCTGACTCAGATTCCCCTGGAGGGCGTGGAGCAGCTGGACCTGTACTATTCCAGCCACCTGCCGCAGTTCTTTTACGCCATGCTTGCACCGCTTTTGTTGTTTGCCATTACCGTAGGCATTTCGTGGCGCGTGGCTTTGGTGCTTTTGTGCTGTGTGCCGTTGATCCCGCTATCCATTGACAAAATTCTTCTTTAGGGCAACACCGCACAATTGAGCTTTCCCCAAAACAGAAAAACGTCCAACCACAAAAGGTCAGACGCATTCCAAAATCTGCTTGCGAGGCAAAGCTCAATTAAGCCGCCAGACAGGGTCTGTCAGCTAAAATCAAGTTTGCCAAAGCAAACATAATATTCATTTTTGCGATTTGCTTTTGCAACCCTCGGTATCGCGTTTTTCGAAAACGAAGCTGCAGCTTAACCACAGCAAAAACATGTTCAACTTTGGCGCGTACAGAGGATTTCTCATGCTCACGGCGTTTGATTTGTGCTTGGGAGCGTGCGGAGTTCTTCTTACTTTGGCTGGGACGGCGATTGATTTTGTAGTGGACCGACTTACCGGCCTTGTTCTTCTTCAGCGCTCCTGGTCGCTTCTCCGCTCCGAGATAGCTGCTGTCCCCATAGACTTATTCCTCATCTCCGGTAAGAAGTTCCGAGGTCACCGTAACATCATGCTCGTTGGCAGCTGTCACTTTTACCGTATGAACCAAACCACTTTCTTTATCTACTCCGATATGGGCTTTATAGCCAAAGTACCATACATTGCCTTTTTTTGCCGAGTGAGCCTCCGGGTCACGTTCCTTCTTCTCATTCTTGGTAGAGGAATGGGCCTCGATAAATGTAGAATCCACAATCGTGCCCCGTTTCAAAATCAAACCGCGCTGCATCAGAAGTTACACTACTTGCGCAAACAGCTCCTGCTGGATTCCGTTTCTCATCAGAATGTTGCGAAATCGCCCCAGCGTATCGCCATCCGGCACTTGATTGCTGGATTCTACTCCGCAAAAGTCTGAAAAGGCACGGCTGTCGATTACCTCTGCAACCGCTGCCATATCTGAGAGATTATACAGATTTTGTACAAGATAGATTCTCAGCATCCGTTCCAAATCGTAGGGCTTGTTGCCGCGCTCTCCTTTGTAGTAGTACGGCTTTATAAGGTTCATCCATTCTTCCCATGGTGTGATGCGGTCTATTTCGCCTAAAAATTCTCGTTTCTTTGTCCGCACCTGTGATAATTCGTCGCTCAGGGCGGACAGACTCAGTTATTTATTCATTTTTTAAAAGAATATCACAAATTCATTTTGCTCGCAACGGTTTTGTCACAACGTTCTACCTTGTAAGGCTACTTTGCTTTTCCGTGGGCAGAACAGTATACTGTGATCCGCATACCTGGACGCCAGCGGTTATTAAATCGTAGTTTTCTAATTTTTCAGTTGCATTTTCAATCAACTATTCTGGACGAATTGAATACCGGTAAGCGTATTTTGAAATTCATCGGACGACTTTGTGCAAACCCATATGGAATCCAACCATTCTCTCCGTCAATGTAGAATCACATTCGGATTTTCACTTTATTAAAAATCTACGCACATCCTCATCAAAACGTTTTGCTTGCGGGCATTTTGCAATAACGTCACTCCAGTTGTCACATACAACTGAAATCAGTTCCTCATACGTTCTTTTTGCTTTATGAGGGCGATTTCTAATTTTGATTCCATGATATTGAGGCGCGTGTGCGATGATATTAGTCCATGGATCAGACAAAACCTCATAGTTTTCATACTGATCAAATGCCGCTACAATCCATGTATCTGTTGCATCAAACGGAATCATATAGCTTACGGCCAGTTCGTCTTCTGGCCGTAACAATGCGTTTATGAATTTTCTCAGAAAATCTGCCCCTGCTTCTGGAGTATTCTCATGTTCTTCACACGGTAAAACGACAGGACAATCGCTCCGGTTGTTTGCAATTTTTTCGCAAGTAAGCGGGTGTGTGCTCTCTTGTGCATCACAGAATTTTCTTTGACATTCACAATGGACTTCCTTTTCACATCTTTCAACGTCTCCATCCACATGAATAACCAAAAAATCAAGGACTGGAGTCAAAGAGTTCATATAAGTGTTTAGGCTTCCCTGATTTGTTTCACACCATTTCCAGACCCCCTTCCATCCGTTTCCGAACCTTCCAGCCATGTCGGGCTCCGGTTGGATCATTTGATAGCTGTTTTCCTCATTGGTTATAGTATCAATAACCGCAGCAATCAATTCAAAATCACGGGGACCTTCTGCAACAATTCCTATCGTTTTCATTACAGATTTGGTACGCCTCCCAGTCTTCCTTCCGTCCACAATCTCGACAGCGAGTATCCCGAATCCATGAGTTCCTTGGTGATTTGTATTCTCTGCAAAGTTGTATGACCAGATTTTCTGCTTTTGTTCACCGCGAACAATCTTATATCATCATCCATTAAATCAAGCCCATCCAAAACAAGTGGATTGTGCGTTGTCACAAAAACAGTCTTATCCTGTTCTAAAATTGTTTTGCAGAACAATCTCGTTGTCTCTCGCGCAAGTCTCGGATGCATTGCATGATCAAAACTATCAACTGCAAAGATACCAGGAGCATCAGGATGCAATGCTAAGCAGAGCAGAAAAAGTACATATAGTGCTCCTTCGCTTGCATCATAAGCGGTAAAACTAGTTTTTGAAGTTAAATAACGATCTTGGAATTCCAAAATTCTTCTTGATGTTGGTACAGCAGCATTTACACTGGATTTTTTAGGCGAAGCTACATCAAATCCACTTGCCCAGTCTATTAGTTCGAGAACATCGTCTAAAGGAAGGTCCTGTAAATAGCTCTCGCCGTCTTCATCTTTCCTTATAATTTCTTCAATCGCTTCCGCAAGCCTACCACCACATAAGCCGATAGGGTTGACCTGATATGGATCTGGAAGCGTTCCCCGTAGTGCTTGAGTATTCGGTTGATAAATCGCGTAATTTTTAAACTTTTCTATCTCTGTTCTAACCTCGGCTAGTTCTTCATTTGGTTCAAGCATTAGCAAGCCAACATATGGATCATAAGTCGTCTTTGATGCTCCGCTTCTCCCCCATACCGTTTCATTGTTTACTGTCAATTTTTCCGAATGATACCGCCACATATCTCGTCTAGCTGAGTCGGATTCATTTGGAACATTTAAATTAACCGCATACTGATAGTTTTTTTCATTTTGACTCCAAGATACATCAAAATTAATAGTAGGCGCTTTTCTCTTCAAATCGGAAAATGCCGATTTATAAAGGCCTGGAACGCTTAGACGAATTCCCTTTCGCTGCATACTCGAATTATCTATACGATCAGTCATAGCAGCACAAAGTAATCCTATCGCTTCAAGAACAGTAGTCTTACCGGATCCGTTTGCACCAATGAATACATTTACACGCCCCGGTTCAAATGAAACATTCTCTAAGGTCTTAAAATTTCTAAAAACAAGCTTGTTAATGTTCATAATGCTCACTTCTTTCTCAAAATCAGCCCGATATTATCCTTCTCATAGTTTTAATTAAGTATACCAGATTCATCAGATAATTGCAAACTTATTCTAGCGATGCATAGATGCATAGTAAGTTAGCTGCTGTAACTCGTTCATTCATAGCCTTCCGCCTTTAATAATAGACACTGCAAAGGTTTAGAATATCCTGCAACAGATCGTACCCCACCTTTGCCTTATATACTATCGGCTTCAGGAAGCCAACAATTTTGTTAAATTTTTTTACATTTCAGGCTCCAATGCCAAAAAATGAGTTCATCGCCCTCCGTGCTCACTTCAAAAGTAAAATTTTTATTTTCTGTCCTTCCCATTCCCACTCTCCGACGCTATCCATTGTAATTGAGAGGAGATATACTTCCTCTCACCACAACTGAATAGCGTCCTCTGCCGTACCGCTTTTGGGGAAGCAGCGCGAAAATCCGAATTTCTCCGGGGAGCGTGCCAAGAAGGCATGACAACATGCTGCAAGGCCGGCCCAAAGGCTGCCTTGCAGGGCACAGCGCCGGGAAGGGTTGCCTGTCTGGAATTTGCAGGGGGAGAAAAACGCAAAACCGATATAGCAGCAGATTATGCCGTGAAAGTACCTGCTTTCACGGCATTGCTGTGCCGCCATATTGGTTCCATTCGTACATTTTTGAAATCGTAACGATTGTAGTATACTGGTTTTGCGGACGAGGAAAACTCCCCGTCCCGCCAGTCAATCCTTGGAGGTGCAATCTTATGCCACAATGCTTTGGGAGGCCCTTCTCATGACAGCCAGCTTGCGCGTAAAAAACGACAAATACTATGTTGTGCTCACGCATACGACTGATGGCAAAAAAAATCAGACCTGGGTTTCCACAGGTCTGTCAGTAACAGGAAACGAGGGCAAAGCCAGGCAGATCATGCTTGACATGCTCGGCGAAAAGCCCGAGCAGGCTGCCCCGCCCGATATGCTTTTCAGTGACGCCGTGCGCCGCTGGCTGGAGGATGTCCGGCATCGCGTGGACGAGGTCACCTACCAAGGCTACGAGGTTCAGGCCCGGGCACACATCCTCCCCTACTTCGATGACCTGCAAATCCGGCTGTGTGATGTTGACGGCGAGACGCTGCAGACCTACATCAACGTAAAGGCTAAATTCGGGCGCTCTGACGGCCACGGCGGCCTATCAGCGGTCAGCTTGCGTCAGCACAAGAACGTGCTCAATCAGACGCTCAAATTAGCGCAGAGGGACGGTCTGATCCAGACAAATCCAGCCGATCTTGTCGTCATGCCGCACGCGGCGCAATTTACCGGCACGTTCTACACGGAAGCGCAGATGCGAGACCTACTGACCGCCGTCAAAAACGAGCGCCTCTACCCTATCATCTATATCACCGCGCTGTACGGCCTGCGACGCAGCGAGGTGCTTGGTCTGAAATGGGACAGCATCAACTTTGCGATGCAGACGCTGACCATACGCTACACCGTGGCCCGGGTCACGAAGGTCGTGGAGAAGAACAAAACCAAAAACGCGTCCAGCTTCCGCAGCTTTCCCCTGACAGACGATGCGGTTAGACTGTTCAAGATCCTGCTTCAACAGGAGCAATACTACCGCAACCACTTCGGCAGGGACTACATAGACAACGACTACGTGTTCACCTGGGAGGACGGGCACCCCTACTCC
>ENA-UOJM01001331-UOJM01001331.1-human-gut-metagenome-genome-assembly--contig:-P116-NODE-1331-length-23504-cov-41.221033_pt1 | contig 23504 bp, 19 predicted proteins | sample MGYA00242349_ERZ723896 | MGnify/ENA metagenome assembly ERZ723896 | reverse complement strand
AAGTAGCGAGGGAGAGACTCGAACTCTCAACCTCCCGGGTATGAACCGGACGCTCTAGCCAGTTGAGCCACCTCGCCATATTTGATTGATACCTTTAAAAGGATGGGACCTACAGGGCTCGAACCTGTGACCCTCTGCTTGTAAGGCAGATGCTCTCCCAGCTGAGCTAAGATCCCATGTCGTCAACCGACTTGATTATTATATACAGTCGGCACCTTATTGTCAACAACTTTTTTCATTTTATTTAAAAAAATTTTAACTATTCAGAAGTCTCTCCACAAGCTTCACACACTCTGCCGCATCCTTTGAATATCCGTCGGCTCCTATCTCGTCTGCAAAGCTTTGTGTAATGCAGGCTCCACCGATTACCACCTTACTCTTACAGCCCTTTTCATTGCAGATTTCCACTACATCCTTCATGCGCATCATGGTGGTAGTCATAAGAGCTGACAGTCCGATAACAGCCGCGTTCGTCTCAATCGCCTTGTTGACAATATCCTCACAAGGCACATCCTTTCCCATATCAATCACGTTGTAGCCATAGTTTTTAAGCATAAGCACGACAAGATTCTTTCCTATATCATGAATATCGCCCTCTACCGTTGCAATGACAAGAGTCGGCATATCATCACCTGAGTCCTTCTTTTCAAGTAACGGCTCCAGATGCTCTATAGCAAGCTTCATGGTATTTGCGCTGCCGATAAGCTGTGGCAGGAAATACTTCTTCTGGTTGAAAAGCTCTCCCACCTCATTAATAGCCGGAATCAGGCTGTTATTAATAATCTCATCAGGCTTTGCCCCATCAGAAAGCATTTTCTTTACTTCATCAATTATGCTGCCCTTGTTTCCCTTTAAGACAGCCTGAAATACCGCATCCTTACTGCCTGCTGCGCATGTGCCGTTTGAAGCAGACGCATCATTGTCCGACTTTTTCACAACAACAGTCTCATATTGGGCCTTTTCCTCCGCAAGCCTGCTCATGCGCTCGATGTATGCTATATCGCTGTCAGGTCTGTCGAGCAGCATATCCGATGCAAATGCAGCATTCATCAAAAGCTCCTGTGATGGATTGGCAATAGCCATGGTGAGTCCCTTGCATATGGCCATTGTAAGAAACGCTGTGTTCACGTACATACGCTCAGGCAGTCCGAAGGATATATTTGAAAGGCCGCATATTGTAGGAAGCTTTTTCTCATCCTTACAGTACGCAATGGTCTCATAGCACTCGATTGCAGCCTTTGGATTTGCACCTATTGTCGCAACAAGTCCATCCACCACGATATCCTCATGTGCCATTCCAAGCGAAAGTGCCTTGTCATAAATAGTATTTATAATCTGCTTTTTTTCCTCGACATCCTTCGGCAAACCTGCATCCGAAAGCGGTAAAAGTATGAACATCGCTCCGTATTTTGCTGCAAGAGGCAATAGTTTTTCCATCTTCTCAGTCTCAAGAGAAATGGAATTGATTAGAGCTCTTCCCGGATAAATCTTAAGAGCCTCCTCTATTACCTCCACATAGCTTGAATCAATACAAAGTGGACAGTCCACGGTAGATGAAACCTCATATATAACCGATTTCATCATCTCCTTCTCATCGATACCATTCATGCCCATATTGATATCAAGTATTCCCGCACCATTTGTCTCCTGCTCCATAGCCATCTGGCGCACCAGGTCAAGCTTTCCCTCACGAAGCTGTGCCTGCAGCTTTTTCTTACCTGTAGGATTGATTCTCTCTCCGACGACAGTAAAGTTGCCATCTAAGTCTATCTCTACATTCTTTCGTTCAGACGCAAGCACTCTTCTATGATGCTCAAGCGGCTTATGAACAGGCATTGTCTTTACAGCCTCTGTCAGTGCACGGATATGCTCCGGCGTGGTGCCACAGCAGCCTCCTACAATGGATGCACCTGCCTTCACAAGCCCTCTCATCGCATCGGCAAACATATCCGGAGTCATCTTGTATACAGTTTTACCATCCTCAAGCTCCGGAAGCCCGGCATTTGGCTTTGCAATAAGAGGCACAGTAGAGTACTCTGCCATTTTCTCAACCAACGCTATCATCTCAGTAGGTCCCGTCGAGCAATTCACACCGATAGCATCCACTCCAAGTGACTGCAGCACAACAACTGCTGTCTCAGGCGGTGTACCAAAAAGAGTCCTGCCATCCTCGTTGTAGGTGAGTGTCACCATAATAGGCAGGTCGCTTACCTCTTTTATAGCAAGCACTGCCGCTCTGCACTCCTGAAGACTCATCATTGTCTCAACCACAAATACATCTGCGCCCGCCGCATCAAGGATCCTCGCCTGCTCCTTGTACACCTCCAAAAGCTCCTCAAACATCAGATCCCCGAGTGGAAAAAGCTGTCTGCCGGTCATCGTCATATCTGCTGCTACAAGTGCCCTATCCCCGACAGCCTGCTTTGACAGGCCAACCAGTGTGGTATTTATCTCGTTAATTTTCTCCTGTAAACCATATTCTAAAAGCTTAATCCGGTTTCCTGTAAATGTAGGTGCATAAACAATATTCGTGCCGTTATCGACATAAGCCTTCTGCAAATCAAGAATCACCTGCGGATGCTCCATCACCCATTTCTCCGGACATACTCCTACCGGCATGCCTGCTGCCATCAGGTTTGTACCGGTCGCTCCATCCAGGATAACTATGTTTTCTCTGATATATTTTCTGAATTCTTCTCTTGTCATTTCGTTTCCTTTTCTGTTTCAGCTGTTATTCACTCCACAGTGTAAAATATTTCAAAGCAAAAGCTATGTGCTCTTCATCCTTGAAATTTGTGATAATTTATATTATCATTGTAACCGATTTTAAAACACAAAAATCAATAGTCTATTCACCATAATATACTAAAACACTATATTTTTCAAACAAAAGAAAGGATTTCTTATGAAACTTATCGCTTTAGATCTTGACGGAACACTTTTCAACAACAAAAGTCAGATATCCAAGGAAAATATAAAAGCTATAAAAGAGGCAACTGCTGCCGGGATAAATGTGGTCATCTCCACCGGCCGTCCATTCGGAGGGCTGCCGTTTGAGGCAATTAAGGACACCGGCATCCGCTACGCTATCACTGCAAACGGAAGTGCAATCTACGAGATTGACACCAAAAAATGTCTTTACGAAAACTGCCTTTCTGATGAGACAGCGTTTTCAATAATCGATTACCTGATGACAAAGCGCGTTCATATGGATGCCTTCATAAACGGCTGTGGCTATTCTCCATACAAGTGTCTCGAGGATGCAAAGGATCTCAAAATGCCTCCTTCTATAAAGGAATACATCATGACAACCAGAAAACGCGTGAACGATATCACTGAAATGATGCGCGAAAACAATTACCATATGCAGAAAATGACCATCAATTTTCCAAAGGATGTAGATGATAACTACTACTGCCGCGACGAAGTATTTGAGCATCTGAAAAAAATCCCTGAAATCACGCTCGTAAGCGGTGGCTACGGTAATCTGGAATTCACAAAAGCAGGCGTTGACAAAGGTGTGGCACTTCACAAGCTGGCTCAAATCCTGAATATAGCAGCTGATGAGACAATGGCTGTCGGTGACACCGAAAACGACATGGCTATCGTAAAAGCCGCACACATCGGCGTGGCCATGGGAAATGCAACCGATGAGCTTAAGGCACAGGCTGATTACGTCACCGACACAAACGAAAATGACGGCGTAGCCAAGGCTATCCGCCACTTTATGGGTTAATCTCACATAATTAAGATAACTATAACTGTCATATAAGAGCATAATAGCTGTTTGACACACAATAAAACATTCACCTGTCATATATATCCCCGGAAGCACATATACTTCTAAGACAACATATGACAGGTGATTTTTTGATTGTAAAAAAATATTTATCCAATCCACTTGTGACCGGAACTATCTTCCTGACACTTGCCGGTACAACCAGTCGGTTTATGGGTTTTTTCTTTCGCATATTTCTTAATAACGTCATGGGCTCAACAGGTCTGGGACTCTATCAGCTTGTGATTCCACTCATGTCTGTATGCATGTCACTCTGCTGCAACGGCTTTCAGACTGCTACATCAAAGATTGTTGCCGAAAAGCCTCAAAACAGGCAGATTATACTCATTTGCGCAATAATTATGTCAGCCACCATTGCTCTTTTACTCACAATTATTATGTATTCCAATGCCAACTACATAAGCCTTTGTATTTTAAGTGAGCCACGCTGCACAGAGCTTGTCAAGGCACTGTCCTTTTCCATTCTGCCCGCTGCTATCCATTCCTGCATAAACGGATACTATTATGGATTGAAAAAGGCAACCATCCCCGCTGCCACACAATTAATTGAGCAGACCGCGCGCATTGGCACCTGCTATCTGATATACGCAATACTATCTGACGGTGGCAGCTGCTTTAAGCCTGTATACTCTATATACGGCATCGTGGCAGGCGAAGCGAGCGCAACCGTCTTTTCCGTTATCACAATAAAAAAAGATTTCTCATACTTTAAAATATCCGTCAAAAGCCTGAAAACAACAGCCTATGGCATGGCTGCGCTTTTCATTCCTTTATCACTAAACTACATATTGGCAAGCTTTTCATCCTCAGTCGAAAATGTGCTTATCCCGAGAACTCTTAAGCTCTACGGACTATCACCGGCATTGGCCCTTGACATATTTGGAACCATTTCCGGTCTCACCCTTCCTGTGCTTTTATTCCCCGGTGTGCTTTGCAGCTGTGCCTGCGTGATGCTTCTGCCATCTGTTTCTGAAGCGAATGCCGCCGGAAAGGATACAAAAATCACAAAAACCATAAACTCCTGTGCCTTATTCGGACTATGCTTTGGTCTTATCTTTACATGCATATTCTATCTGCTGTCGGATTTTATAGGGGATTTTCTTTTTTCATCGAAGCTTTGTGGATATTTCCTTAGAAGACTGTGTTTTCTGTGCCCACTGATGCACATAAGCGGAATGCTCTGCAGCATACTGCACGGTCTGGGTAAAGCAAAGCAGGTGCTCTTTGTCAATCTGCTCACCTGTGCGATAAGAATTCTGATGATTATGCTTCTCGTACCCCACTATGGGATAGATGCATATCTGTGGGCTATGCTTGTGTCGCATGTGTTTATGACACTTGCTGTCGGGATTCTCACCTGCCACACAGCACACAAATAAAAAAGCCTGCACATACTCCAGGCATACCGGAATATGTGCAGACTCATAAAACTACAGATTATACACGTGAAAGGTACTCACCTGTTCTTGTATCAATCTTGATAACATCATCTGTCTCAACAAAAAGTGGTACATAAACTGTAGCACCTGTCTCAACTGTAGCAGGCTTTGTAGCACCTGTTGCTGTATCACCCTTGAAGCCAGGCTCTGTCTCTGTAACAGTAAGCTCAACGAAAAGTGGTGGCTCAACTGCAAATACATTGCCCTTGTGTGAGCAAACCTTACACATCTCGTTCTCTTTTACAAACTTGAGAGCATCGCCAACCTCATCCTTTGGTAAGTCAATCTGGTCATATGTCTCAACATCCATGAAATGATAGAAATCATCATCTGCATAAAGATACTGCATATCCTTACGATCAATGTGTGCTGTAGGGCATTTCTCTGTTGGACGGAATGTCTTCTCAACAACACCACCACTGATGATATTCTTTAATTTTGTACGTACAAATGCTGCACCTTTTCCTGGTTTAACATGCTGAAATTCGATAATCTGATAGATGTTTCCCTCGAACTCGATAGTAACACCGTTTCTGAAATCTCCTGCTGAAATCATTAGTTACTTCCTCCTTAAATCGTGCGAGCCTAAGCTCTCTCATTCGTCCATTTTACAATAAAAAGCAATACATTTCAAGTATTTATTTTCTATTGCATGAATTTGTATTGGTTTTATATTAGTTTCTAGCCTCGATATCCGATATCATAGCTATTCTCTTTGCGTGTCTGCCGCCCTCAAACTCGGCTGTCAGATAAGCCTTTACGATATCCTTTGCAAGCTCAACACCTACAATCCTCTCACCAAAGGCTATGATATTGGCATTGTTGTGCTGTTTTACAAGGCGTGCTGTGGCTGTGTCTGAGCAAACTGCCGCACGGATTCCGTTGACCTTATTGGCTGCTATTGAGATACCCACACCGGTACCGCATATCAGTATTCCGCAGTCAAACTCGCCTGACGCCACTGCATTAGCCACCTTCTCACCATACTCCGGGTAATTGCAGCTCTCACTTGAATCTGTGCCGAAGTTGGTCACTTCGTGACCCATGCTCTCAACGTACTCCATTATTGTCTTTTTAAGCTCAACTGCTGCGTGATCGTTTCCGATTGCAATCTTCATAATATATATGCCTCCAAATTTTAAATTATTAGTTAAAAATTATTTATTTACTTTCTTTAAATGCTTCTTGTAGCATGCAATTACAGGCTTTTCAATAAAGCGCTTAAGCACAATCTGTATCTCCTCATGCGGGTCAATAGGTGCTACAAGTATTGATCTGATGCCCGTAAGATTAGCTCCGATGATATCTGTAAATATCTGATCTCCCACAAAAAGAGTGTTTTTCGTATCTGTGCCAAGCCTCTCCATTGCTGTACGATAGCCTGATGGCTTGGGCTTTCCTGCTTTGTAGATATACTTTATCCCAACCTGCTTAGCAAAGCTCTTCACACGCGGCTCTTTGTTGTTTGAGAGCACAAGGCACGAAAAACCAAGCTCCTTAAGGTGCTTAAACAAAGCAATCGCCCGCTCATCAGCAGGCGAACCATGAGTCACAAGGGTGTTGTCGATATCAAAAATAATGCCCCTGTAGCCCTCCTTATATAATTTATCAAAATCTATGCTGTATGTCGAGTCAATGTACTCTCCCGGGTATAAAAAACTCATAGTATAAAATTCTCTGTCTCCCTGTTAATCTGTTCATTCAAGGCTGCCTGCTGCATAACGATGCCATCCGCACTGCCAACAAAACGCTGATACTGCTGCAATACCTTATCCTTGTCTAAATCGGATACAGCCTTTGTGACATCAAGTGTGCTGATATCACTGTCAGCACCCTTAAGCTCATAGCTCGCATTGGAATCATATGTATTTGCATAATCAAGCGAGGTAAAGCTCTGCCTTGCTCTTGCAGCCTCATAATCAGCCGTATCATCAGCAATGGATTGCTGTGAAGCTGTGTCATCCACTGCCTGCTTCGAACTCATAATCTGGCTGTTTCTAAGCTCGTTTACCCTTATGGAATTGTATGAATAAAAGCCTTCGCTCGGGCGAATACCGGAAATGTTCATACGCACCTTCCCATCCTGTTTTAAATAAATCCTGCTGCCTAAACACTATTTGGTGTCAAGCATTTTTTTAAGCTCTGTCATAAATGTATTGACATCCTTAAACTCTCGGTAAACCGATGCAAACCTCACATATGCTACCGCATCAAGGTCCTTTAATCTGTCCATAATCAGCTCTCCGATGAGTGATGTAGGGATTTCCTTTTCCTCTCTGGCAAAGATTTCTATCTCGACCTCATCTACAAGCTTTGAGATTGTATCTGCTGAAATCGGTCTCTTGTGACATGCAAGAAGCACGCCCTTTTCAATCTTGGAGCGGTCATACTGCTCTCTGTTGTTATCCTTTTTTATAACGATGAGCGGGATTGTCTCCACCTTCTCATATGTAGTGAAACGCTTGCCGCAATCATCGCACAGCCTTCTGCGCCTGATAGAACTGTTGTCATCAGCCGGTCTTGAGTCTATTACCCTTGTGTTGTCACTACTGCAAAATGGACACTTCATGCTGTACCCTCCGTAGGTATCATATAGTATGAAGAAGCAAAATATCTTTGTTTCTCATTATAATACTTCAAATCATCATCTGTATTTAAAAAGACCTATACATATTTTAGTATATATATACTAATTTTCGTTGTCAATATGTTTTGTACTGATTTTGACTTTTTATAATTTTTTTGTATTTATAAAATCATAACAGCTTGCGCCGCATATCAGACTCACATATATTTACCAATATTATATCGGGTCCAATCTTCACAATCTTAACCCATGGAATACAATATTCATAATCCCTGCAAAATATTCCCATATATTTTCCCGGTCCCGGCACGATAATCGCACAGATTTTGCCACAGACCGGATCAAACTCCAAATCCCGTACGTGTCCGATGAACCTGCCCTCCTCCACGCTCACAACCTCTTTTTCGCATAAATCCAGAAAACGCATAAAACAGACCTCCCTTGGTCTATCTTATGCGTTTCTTTTTGATTTTGTGCTTATAAAAGCGTTTTATTCATAAAATTATACATTAAATCTGAAAAGAATTACATCTCCGTCCTTAACAACGTACTCTTTTCCTTCCATGCCTACGATACCCTTTTCTCTTGCGGCTGCAAGGCTTCCATTGTCGAGAAGATCCTGATAGTTGACTACCTCCGCCTTGATGAAGCCACGCTCGAAATCAGTATGTATCTTGCCGGCTGCCTGTGGTGCCTTTGTACCTTTCTTTATAGTCCATGCACGGCACTCATCCTCTCCTGCTGTGAGGAAGGAAATCAGTCCGAGAAGTGAATAGCTGGCTGCTACAAGCTTATCGAGACCGCTTGACTCAACACCTAAATCCTCAAGGTACTCCTTCTTTTCGTCCTCATCGAGATCTGCAAGCTCCTGCTCAATCTGTGCACAGATAACAAATACCTCTGCGCCCTCTTCCTTTGCCATTTCTCTTACCTTTGCAACATGCGGATTGCTTGCGCCGTCATCTGCGAGGTCATCCTCTGATACGTTTGCTGCGTAGATGGTAGGCTTTGCTGTAAGGAGATTATAGCCCTTGAACCAAAGCTGTGCATCCTCATCATCAGGCACTTCAAAGGTTCTGGCCATCTTTCCGTCCTCAAGATGAGCCTTTACTGCCTCAACAAGCTCAAGCTCCTTTGCAAGTGTCTTGTCCATTCTTGCCTGCTTTGCAATCTTTGCAATTCGCCTGTCAAGAATCTCAACATCCGAGAAAATAAGCTCAAGATTGATTGTCTCGATATCTCTTGCAGGATCTACAGAGCCATCTACATGGATAATGTTTGTATCCTCAAAGCAGCGCACTACGTGTACGATTGCATCTACCTCACGGATATTTGCAAGGAACTGGTTTCCAAGTCCCTCACCCTTACTGGCTCCCTTCACAAGACCTGCGATATCAACAAATTCGATTGTTGCAGGTGTAACCTTCTTTGTGTGATAGAGCTCTCCAAGCTTTACGATTCTCTCGTCAGGCACTGAAACAATACCTACGTTTGGGTCGATTGTAGCAAAAGGATAGTTTGCTGAAAGCGCTCCAGCCTTTGTGAGTGAGTTGAATAATGTAGACTTTCCGACGTTCGGAAGTCCGACGATGCCGAGTTTCATGGTATATATATCTCCTTTAAATTGATTTCATATGTATTTTGTGTATCGGATGTTTGTTGATACAACTATGTAGTGTACCACATTGCAAGAGATTTGTACATAACCTAATATGCAGGAAGGTTTTCACATTTTATTATTCACTTACCATCTCATCACACTTAATCTGCTCGATATGTATGGCAAGGTAGCCTGTCTCATTGTCCAAAAACTCATGATTTAAGTCCTTTCCAAGCTCCTTACATATATCACCTGCCAGTGCGAATGACTCCGGATAATTTTTCTCGATAAACTGATTGAGATCAACCTTTAATTTTTCTCCGGTCGCGGCTCTTGATACCATGTGGCGGATATGGTTCATGAGGCGGTTGTAGGCCATAGTAGTGACATCTATGTGCTTTCCAATCTTTTCCTCTATAAATGTGGCGCATTTTCGAACTGCTGCCGCCATCTCCATGGCATCCGATACCTTTGAATTGTTTAAGGATGTATGAATATGAAGAGTAATGTAGCCGATCTCATCATCAATTATATCAATTTGTTTTTTATCCTTTAGTATATGGCGTATATTCTCAGCTATCTTGTACTCCCTATAAAACATCACACGGATGTCATCGTTTAAAGGATTGCTGATCTGTTCTTTGTTTTCCATACGCTTTACAGCAAATGCTATATGATCTGCCATAGGAAATAATATGCTTCTGTCTATATGTCCAAACTCATGCTCTGCATTATCAAGCAGTGTGTTTGCAATCTCAAGATACTCCGGCTCTATGGATTTTACTATGTCCTTTGCCGGACCTCTGTCCCTTGTCTGGGTCAGCTCATACAGTGAATCCTCTTCCGTTGGCTCGACAGACTGTGTAATTTTCTTTCCAAAACCCACACCCTTTCCGACAATAAGATATTCTCTTGCGCTCTTGTCCTTTACCGCAAGCACTGTATTGTGATTTAAGACCTTTGTGATTCTGTACATATCATTCCCCTGACATTTATTAATGTACTCCTGATAATTTATACGAACTATTTATTATTAACATAACCGGACAATTCAATTATCATGAAGTATGAATTACTTCTCGTAGGTGTCAACTGCGTAGAGAGGCTCTCCTGCCTTAATCGGTCCGTCTGTGATGAGGCGGATTTTCTGATTATCTTTTAGCTCTGTGCAGATGACAGGAGTGGTAACTGATGGTGCGTTCGCCTTTAAGTAGTCAAGGTCAAGCTTCATGAGCACATCGCCCTTATTAACATGGCATCCTGCCTCAACCTGTACGTCAAAGCCTTTACCCTCGAGCTTTACTGTATCAATTCCTACATGGATTATCATACCAATTCCTGAGTCGGTTGTAAATCCCAAAGCATGCTTTGTATCAAAAACGAATAAAACAGTTCCATCCTCAGGTGCTACAACTACCCCCTCCTCAGGTGTGACTACTGCTCCGTCACCCATCATTTTGCTGGCAAATGCCTCATCCGGCGCTGTTGAGAGGTCTGCTGCAATTCCTGTCATAGGACTTGAGATGATGACTGTGCTTGTCGGCTCTTTTGCATCGCCGGCTTCCTGCGCTTTGCCTTCGTCTGCATTTTCGTTCTTCACTTCATCTGCGTCTGCTGTATTATTTTCTACTGCATCATCCTCGAATTGTTCCTCTGTCACGCTCGCAAGATAATCCTCCAGATCTGATTTTATCACTGTTACTCTCGGTCCATAGATAATCTGTACGCCCTGTCCCTTGTGCACGACTCCTGATGCTCCTGTTGATTTAAGAAGCGCATCGTTTACCTTGTCGGGATCAATTACTGTGATACGAAGCCTTGTTGCACAGCAGTCCACATCTGAGATATTGGCTTTGCCGCCGAGACCTCGTGATATAGTCTGCGAGAGCTCGTCTACAGCCGCTTTGTCGTCAGAAGCTTTTGTATCCTTGGCAGCTTTTCTTGCATTTACATCTGCCTTGGTGTAGAGCTTTGTCTCTGTATCGTCATCCTCACGGCCCGGAGTCTTGAAATCAAACTTCTTTATAAGGAAGCTGAAAATAAAGTAATACAGTAAGAAATATACTATTCCCACCGGAATCACGAGCAGCCAGCTTGTCTTTTCATTTCCCTGCAATATACCAAACAGGAAGAAATCAAGTAATCCTCCTGAGAAAGTAAGTCCTACAGCGATGTTTAAAATATGTGCTATCATGTATGCGCTTCCTGCGAGCACTACCTGTACTGCAAAGAGAGCCGGTGCTACGAAAAGGAATGAGAACTCAAGAGGCTCTGTGATTCCTGTAAACATACATGCAAGTGTTGCAGAAAGTAAAAGGCTTCCTGCCTGTTTTTTCTTTTCCGGCTTTGCACATTTATACATTGCAAGTGCTGCTCCCGGAAGACCAAAAATCATGAAAATGAACTCTCCCGAAAAATATCTTGTGGCATCGGCACTGAAATGTGCGATGTTTGCAGAGTCAGCAAGCTGTGCGAAGAAGATGTTCTGTCCACCCTCAACCATATGTCCTGCAACCTCCATCGTTCCACCGACTGCTGTCTGCCAGAACGGCATGTAAAATACATGGTGCAGTCCGAATGGAATAAGAGCTCTCTTTATAATACCAAAGAGAAGTGTTCCGAAATATCCTGTTCCTGTCACCACTCCGCCGAGTGCATAGATTCCGTTCTGCACTGTCGGCCAGATAAAATACATTAAGATTCCTACAAAAAGATATACCACTGTTGATATGATAGGCACAAATCTTGTTCCACCGAAAAATGACAATGCATTCGGCAGCTCAATCTTATAGAAACGGTTGTGCAGTGCTGCCACTCCAAGTCCTACGATAATTCCGCCAAACACGCCCATCTGCAGCGACTGGATACCGCATACTGATGTGATGGTTCCATCAAGCACATCCTTTGCAATGCTTCCGTCTGCAAGGATTTTTCCGGAAATCTTGAGCATCGCATTGATTGATACATTCATAACAAAGTATGCTATGACTGCTGAAAGTGCTGACACCTCCTTTTCCTTCTTTGCCATTCCGATTGCTACTCCGACCGCAAAAATGAGCGGAAGGTTATCGAATATGGCACTTCCAACCGCATTCATGATTACAAGAAGTGCATGGAGTATAGTCTTATCTCCGAGCAGCCACTGTAAACCATAGGTCTCAATTGTTGTGGTGTTGGTGAATGAGCTTCCGAGTCCTAAAAGCAAGCCTGCTACCGGAAGGATTGCGATTGGAAGCATTAAGCTTCGTCCTACTCTCTGCAGGACACCAAAAATTTTGTCTTTCATGAGCTTTTCCTCCTATAAATGCAGGGTATGTACCGATTTGCACCTATCATTCTTTTTTGCTCCAGCGACAAAAAGGAGGCACTTATCATACACTAACCCTGTTAAAAGTTATGTACGACAAATGCCTCCCTAAAAGTAACACGTCTGCTTAAGTTTATATCACAGAAGCCTTATTATTTCAACACAATTTTCCTTACGAGTTTATTTTTTGTTAATCATGCTGTTTTTATACATGTTTTTTTGTGAATTATGTCTAATGTCTTTTTTCTCCAGACGCCTCCATGTTTCCATCACCATAAAGCATTCTTCCCCCGTGATGCCCTCTGATGAATACACAGCCTTTTGTATGATGCGCATGTACTCGTCCCAGTGGATTCCACAATAATCCGGTCCGCAGTATTTTTCCTTAAGGTTAGCCAGATAAAGCTCATCTGTCCTGTTTTTTGAAGGATGTCCCAGTCCTTTGTAGATGCGGTTGTTTATCATTATTGCTGCCCTGCTGTAACGGCCTTTTTTCACCCTTTTTGCAAGTCTTGCTTCCCACAAAATATTTCTTCGCCTTTTGATATAAACTATGATGGCTGTAAGTGCAGTCAGAAAAATCACACAGAGTGAGGTTTTTAAAATCACCGGTGGTATATGAAGTCTCGTTTTTGAGTTCTGAGCATCTGTACGTTTATCCGCACCTGACTGTGAACCATAAGCCTTCTCACTGCCATCACCTGATGTACTGTTTGCTGCAGCTTTTGATGTATCATCTTTTGCTGTGTCATCATTTTCTGCATCTGTATTTTTTGTATCTTCATTTGCAGCATCTTCATCTGCCGCAGTATCATTCATATGCTCACTATCATTATAAGCAGCACCGGTGTTTGTTTTCTTTCCGTTGACACCAATATAGTCAAACGGATTCTCACCTGTCACTTACTCAAAATATCCCGGTGTCATCTCCACTGGAATCCATCCGAAATCATCCAGATATATTTCAACCCAGGCATGCGACTGCGAATCCTTCACCTCACATATATCCTCATCATTTTCACCGGATTTGAAGCTGTCCTCCTTTGCACAGTATCCGCTTACATAACGGCATGGAACGCCCATCTGTCTGAGTATCATCGTGCCAGCCGATGCAAAATGCACACAAAAGCCCTGTCTGCTATTTGAGAGGAAATTTTCAACTACATCCTTACCGCCTGTGGAAGGAGGATTTTTGCTGTACTTAAAATTCTTCGATGTCAGAAACTGCTGCACCAACTGTGCTGCCGCAATCCTGTTGGCATCATTTTCTCTTATATAGCCTGTGTACATCATATTGCTTGTGAGCTGTCCTGTCCTAAGAAGCCACTTTGCATCTTCCGCAACAATTCCGTCACCGCCCTGCTTTGCAGTATAGTTTTCCATTACATAATTATTGTATGCCGCATAGAAATCATTGTTGACCTCAAGAGGCTGCTCCGGCTCAAGGCTAGACGTTTCCAGACTACCATGGAAAAAGCCGGGACACGCCGACACCTCGATAGTCTTTGTTCCTTTATCCTTTGTGATAAAAAAGTCTTCCTCAAAATCTATATCACCCTTGGCATCTATACTGTATGGGTCTATACAGTACGGTAAATAGGCGTATTTGGTGGAAAGCTTCTTCATCGTGATTGTATACTTTTCGGTGGCCGGATTGGTCTCATCATCATAATAACCATCAAGCAGCGTTGCTAATCCGATTGTAGTCTGCCAGGCTGTCATCCTTGAAGCATCATGATACTCTTTTTCCATCCCGGAAAAATCAGACTTTTTAATCCATCTGCCATTCTCATAGGTATCACCGTAGAAGTTTCTCAGATAAATATTAGAAGGTACTCCTGCCTTTGCTTCTACCGTCATCACTGTTTTTTCACTGTAGCTTGGATAGTGATTACTAACCGTGCCATCCTGTAAATCAATCCCCACGCTGAAGAATGATTTTACGCTGCCCTCCAAATCCTTTTGAAAGGCAAGCATCTGTGGCTTTTTATCGGCAAGTGTATCAGCAAGAGGTTTAAACGAAAATACACATATAAAAAGTATTGCTGACACTGCCGCCATATATAAAAACGCCTGTGCTATCCTAAAAACATCATTGCCATGTTCACTGCCATTTGCATCATATCCTGCCACTGTGCGTGCGTTGCCATCTGCGATAAGACACCAGAGTGTACACAGCGTGAGCATAACAACCTCGCTGACACTTGGGCTTTTGCCTATGCACAGCTGTACCGCAAGCATAAGCGTTGGAAATAATGTGAGCATGCGTCTTCTTTTAATTTGAACCGCCAGTGTCACCAGCAAAAGCATAACTATAAACGATACAAAGCCAACAAATGCCCCCGCAAAGGCTTTATCGCCCTTTGGACAGACAAATGAAGTGCCATAGTACACATTTATTATCTCAAGATACCTGCCCTTTACATACAAAAAGCCGTCTTTTATATGCTCTGCAGCCTGCCAGTTTGCAATAAACACTCCAAGCAGAAATACAAGCAGCAAACCCGTATTTATCGCATGGCGCACCCATTTTCTTGTGTCAAGCGATGTAAGCCTGTTTATAAAGCCACTTATCACCGAAAAAATAAACAGCCACACATACACATAATACGGGCATCTCACATGTGAAACAGTCGTATTCACAACAGACACTGCACACACCGTAAGAAGTACTGCTGCAACTGCATTGGCAAGTTCAGTAAGCAGGACACCAAGCACTGTAAATGCATTATTATAATCAGGCTTTATCTCATTTGTATCTGATCTCTGCCATCTGCTTTTCCTAAATGACAATCTCGTTTTTTTCATCCGCTCTGCCAACTATCTCCTCTCCCCTTTTTATCTGAAGTCTTCCGTCCACGCTAAGCAGACACACAAGCTTTTCTGCCCGGTACTTTTCCTCATACAAAAAAAGCGCATCATTTTTTGTATCCGGCTTTATTTTAAGAAAACTGTTCAAAAATATGTAAAAGCCCTCCTCGTCATCCACTCTGGCTCTAACAATATCGTTTATGGCGGTATCATACCACGCCACATAATGAGAGCATTTTTGATCCATAAGCGAAAAAGAAAGCGAGACAAGAAGCTTCATAAAAGCATCCGCCTGTCTGCCCTTCTTTATTCCCCTTAAATCTGCTACTATGGCCACCGCACATGCCTTTGGCAGGCTGTTCTCCTTTACCATCAGCTCATCAGTCCTTGCAGAAAGCTTCCAGTGCACACTCTGCAGCCTGTCACCGTTTTGAAACTCTCTGACATCAAACAGCTCCGACGGATCATATCCCGGTCTTAAATCATCATAGATATCAGAATCCCCAAAGAAATTTCTCACTCTGTCCGTTATCCTGACAGGAATCTCATCAATCTGCGGCATCACCTCAACATTTGCATATTTTTTAACTCTTTTCGTGACATAAAAAAGCCTTGAAAAGTCATATAGCTTTATCCTTACAAGCTCAAATTCATAATTGCCGCACAGGTTCACACTGTACAAAAAATCACTGCCTCCTGACAGCCATTTTGTACTTTTTTCGCCGGATAAATTATTTTTCACCGTTACACGGTATTTAACACCATCGAAGTCTGCCTCCTTCAGCCTGCAGGAAAGACTCACCCTGATACTCTCGCCCTGTGTGGCGATAGCTATCGGAATGTTTATAGCTGCCACCGCCCGGTGCGCCTTTACAAGCAATGCTATAAATGTCAGCACCATAAACACACACATAAAGCAGCCAAGCAGTGCCAGCGCAGCATTACCGTATATCATCGACATATAAAAAACTATTGCCGCAGTAATTATTCCTATCAAAAAACTAATCACGATTACCTGCCTTTTTCACATAAGTTGTCGGCTGTTTAACAGCCTTTAGTATCTCATCTATCACTGAAAGCTCTGATACGTGTGATACTCTCGCCTTGGTATTTAGCACGATTCTGTGCTTTGTCACATCCGCAAATACAGAAACCACATCAGATGGTATGACATAGCTTCGCCCGCTCAGATACGCATATGCCTTTGCCATCCTAACACACGCAATCGTACCTCGCGGACTCACTCCCAGCTCAATGTACGGACTTGTCCTTGTCGCATCAACCAGGTCCACAATGTACGAATAAATACTGTCATGTATAAACACCTGCTCGACCTCTCCCTGCATCTCAACAAGTCCCTGTGCATTCATAACAGGCTTTATCGTATACTCATCAGCCTTCACACTTTTGCCCTTTGCGATATCCACCTCTGCATCATGTGAAGGATATCCCATGCTCATACATATCATAAACCTGTCAAGCTGTGACTCCGGCAACAGCTGTGTACCGGCGCTGCCCTTTGGATTTTGAGTGGCCATTACTATAAACGGCTCCGGGACCTTCCTGCTTATTCCATCCACAGTGACATTTCCTTCCTCCATAACCTCCAGGAGCGCAGACTGTGTTTTGGGACTTGTTCTGTTAATTTCATCTGCCAGAAACAGATTACACATCACGGCACCCTCGCGGTACACAAACTCTCCGGTCTGCTTCTGATACATCGAAAAGCCAAGTATATCAGCAGGCAGCACATCCGGAGTGAACTGTACTCTGTGATTCACAAGCGCCATCGCCCTTGAAAAAGCTACTGCAAGCGTAGTCTTTCCCACTCCCGGCACATCCTCAAGCAGTATATGTCCACCTGCCAAAAAGGCAGCAAATGCCTTGATGATACAATCATCCTTGCCCTTTACTGCCTTTTTTACTTCGTCTATCACTAACTGTGCATTATTCATTTGTCTTATCCCCCGGTTAATCATTTTAAACTGCCGATGATCATCTTCATCATCTTATTCATAAATAGCTATATATATTTTACATATTTAGTATCAATATTTCAACTTTTATCACTTAAATTAAACAATTCTTAAAATTAATCATCTCCGCTGCTACACTGTTCCGGTGATGACAAGTGTGCTCTCACCCGGTGTGACAACCCACGCTCCTGTTGTGCTATCCTGTGTATAGGTTGCAGCCGGAACAGTGATTGCACCTGCCGTGCTCGAAAATGTGCCTGTCGCCTCATTGTAAGTGTAATCTGTAGCTGCAGTCCAGGCTGTGCCGTTTAATGCGGCTGTAAGATTGTTCAAAACCGGAGCAAATGTGTCTGTTATAACCACGCCTGTGGTATTGGTTGCCGCAACGCTTCCGTAGTTTTGAATCCTGAAGGTATAGGTCAGTGTGCCATTTTCTGTTACCGGCACCGGACTTACAGACTTTGTAATTGCAAGATTTGGTGCAGCCTCGGCATTTACTGTCTCTGCTGCTGTGACCGGAGTGATTCCGGTACCGCTAACTGTAGCAGTGTTTGTAACTGCAGCCTCTATGCCAAGAGGAGCATACTCATTTAACGCTGCCTCATAGATGACAGTTGCATTGCCACCTGCAGGGACATTTATGCCTGTGATGCTAAGAGGCGGTCCCTGGGTTACTGCAGGCGCTGCCTGGAGTGTGCCGTTTGTATAGTATTTTGCGGTATTATTCACATAGGTTAATGGTACAAGAGTGTTGGTGTTAAAGGTATAAGCACCTAGATTGTCAGAAAGTGTCAGACCGTTTATCGCGGTATTTCCGGAGTTTACGATGCTCACCACATAGGTTATTGTATCGTTTTGATTGTAGGTGTTTTTGACTGCTGTTTTCGTAGCAGAAAGCACCTCCAGTATTTCTCCGACTGCTATATTTGAATTGGCTACATTGTTGCCATAACGAAGCTGTGCCTGATTAGTAAATCGTGCCATATATTTTCCATCCTTTCATATATTCAGGTATGGTTTAATATATGACACAAATCTACAAATGCCACAGATTATTTACTGTCCTGTTTATTTTTCTCCACATCTGCCTTTTTGATAAGCTCCAGAAGCTTTTCAAGCTCCTCCTCATCCACGCCGGTGTAGCCTGAAAGCTCACTAAGGCTCGGCTCGAAACCCTTATCGGATTTTAATTTTTCCACTGCACGGTTTACCAATGAAACCTTTCCTACCACAGTATTCTCGCTCTCATCCTCACCGGTCTGCTCCCTGATGCACTCTTTCATAGACTCCTCTATGGCATCCAGAAGCTCTTTTTCCACATCTATCTCATCCCCGCAGCCGCAGAGCTCAGTAAGGCACATGAAAAGTCCCATGTTTCCTTCCTGTACTACATCCTCAAAGCCCTCTGATGTAACAGCAAGCTTCTTTGCCATGGCAAGCACACTTTTGAGCCAGAAATTTGATATAGTGTGTATCACATTCTCATCACCTGCGAGCAGCTTTTTGTACATATCGTCCTGCTCGGCTTTTGTGTAATCAGGTATCTCTTCAAGCTCCTCAAGATACATCCTAAACATAGGTGAATCCGGGATAAGGCTGTCCTCATCTATATCAGGCTCAGCTTCATTATCCTGCTTGGCCTTATTATTCTTTCCACCTGCTATGGCAGCCATCGAATCTCCTTCTGAGTAAATTACATTGTTCAATGCAGCATTTTCAGACGATTCATCCCCATGTAATTCGTCCTCATGTGATTCATCCTCATAATCGCCTGCACTCTCATTCTCCTGCTCATGCGGTGTGATGAGAAATTCAAATACCATATCCTCCTGCGCCTTATTAAGCTCCATATCCTTAAAATAAGACATGATTTCATCTCTGCCTATCGGCTCCGCTGATGTCCTGATAATCTCGGCCACGCTCTGCACTGTCTCTATAAAGGTATTCTGATCTAACATATTTTACACGCTCCTGTCTGATTTTCAAAAAATACGTAACTATATCAATCCCTGTATAAAAATAAACAAAATTAAAAGCGGCAGTATGAACTGAAAATACGGCTTAAGCTTCCTTGAAATCTTAAGTCCCGCTCCTGTATTTGCCTCATCTATATACTTATCAAAGCCCCAGCCCCACTTTGTCACACAAAAAAGCAGATAAACCAGTGAGCCAATCGGGAGAAGCAGATTGCTTACCATAAAGTCCTCGCTGTCAAGCACATCCCTGCCTCCTATGAGGTGCAGATTACTCCACACATTGTATCCAAGTACACACGGCATACTTGCAATAAGTATTATCACACCATTTATTAGCGCAGCCTTGTTTCTGGACCAGCCAAACATATCAATGGCAAACGACATGATATTCTCAAATACCGCAATAACGGTTGAAAAGCTGGCAAAGGTCATAAACAAGAAGAAAAGACAGCCCCATATGCGGCCTCCCTGCATATTTACAAACACATTTGGCAAAGTGATAAAGATAAGGCTTGGTCCTGCGTCTACCTCCACCCCATAGCTGAAGCAAGCCGGGAAAATGATAAGGCCTGACATTATAGCCACAAATGTATCAAGAGCACATATTTTGGCACCCTCACCTGCAAGAGTGCAATCCTTTCCCATATAGCTGCCGAATATCTCCATTGCGGCCACACCCAGACTCAGCGTAAAAAACGCCTGATTCATGGCTGCTGTTATTACATTCTTTATTCCAATTTCAGAGACCGCATCCAGATTTGGAACAAGATAGAATTTCACTCCTTCCAAAGCCCCTGAAAGTGTGATACTGTGCACCGCAAGGACAATGATAAGCAAGAGCAGAGCACTCATCATAAATTTACTGATTTTCTCGAGCCCATTCTGCAGACCACGGCTGCACACCAAAAAGCCAAGCACAACCGTAACTATCATCCAGAAAGCCATCTGCTTGGGGTCTGCAAGCATGTTTCCAAATGCAGCTGCCGTGTCATCAGTATTCATGCCTGATGTAAAATCTCCCTTTAGGAATTTAAAGAAATACGCAACCATCCAGCCTGAGACTGTTGTGTAATACATCATGAGCATGTAGCAGCCAAGCATGGCTATCCATCCGTGAATATGCCATTTACTGCCCTCTTTCTCAAGAGCCTTGTAGCTCATCACAGCACTTTTTCTGCTGGCCCGGCCTACAGCAAGCTCCATCGTAAGCACCGGAAGTCCCATGCATACCAGAAATATAAGGTAAAACAGTACAAAAATACCGCCACCGTTTTGACCTGTCACATACGGAAAACGCCATACATTGCCTATGCCTATAGCGCATCCTGCACTTACCAGTATAAATCCCAGACGTGATTTAAATGATTCTCTTTTCATATTTATATATCTCCTATTGTTATTGCGTTACGTTATCACCCTGCTGTGAGCATTGACTATTGCTTTGTGCTTTATTACTCTCCTCAAAGACTCGCAGCTCCTTTATTGCCTGTCCACCCATCAGATAGAGAATACCTGTATTGAATATAGTCATAAGGCCGATTCCTACATCTCCGAGATCCCAGACAAATGTGTATGCCGCGATACCGCCTACAAACAGCATAACAAGAGCCAGCACCTTGTACATGGTCTGTGAAATCCAGTTATCCCCAAACAGGTACGCAACATTACTCCTTGCATAAAAAAGTATACCAAGGAAGGTGGAAAAGCTGAATAAAAACAATGTGACTGCTATAAAAATAACTCCAAAATCTCCAAGATGATACCTCATAGCTGACTGTAATAAATCCATGCCCTCTTTCCCTGCCACTATATTCTCCGGTGCAGTGAGCATGATCATTGCCGTACAGCTGCAAATCACTATCGTATCTATAAATACACCGAGCGCCTGCGTCAGTCCTGCCTTTACAGGAGTATCGCACTCTGCCGCCGCTGCAGCGCATGGAGCTGAGCCTGAGCCTGCCTCATTTGAAAAAAGACCTCTCTTTACACCGTTCATGAGCACCGCTCCAAAGCCTCCCGCAGCCACCTGCCTGATACCGAAGGCTTCCTCAAATATCCTTGAAAAAACCGATGGCATCATGCCTATATTTTTAATTATGATAAAAATGGTTATGGCAAAATAGCACACCGCCATGATAGGAACAACTATGTCAAGCACCTTTACCGTAGCATTTTTCCTAAGCACTATTACAGCAGCCACTGCCACCAGAATTATTGTAGTATAAATAGGTGGTACGCCAAATGCATTTTCAAAGGATGATGTGACAGAATTGCTGATCACCTGACTTATGCCACACCAGCAGATTAGTCCGGATATAGCAAACAAAACAGCTATAATAACATGTTTTTTCTTTTTGCCTGATTTATCCTCAAAGTAATGGTGTATGTAATACGCCGGACCTCCACGATAGCCTGAGTACAATGGATCCGGCTCCTTGTGAAGCTGTGCCAGTGTAGCCTCCACAAAAGCCGTGGATGAACCTATAATGGCTGTTATCCACATCCAGAAAACCGCACCTGCGCCTCCAACTGATATGGCAGCCACAACACCAACCAGATTACCCATGCCCACTCTCGTCGCCGTAGAGACAATGAGTGTCTGGAACGTGGACAGGCTGTCTTTATTTTCCTTTTTACCTGTCAGCGCCTTTATCATGTCCGGAAACATTCTGATTGGTAAAAGTCTTGTCCTTACAGTGAAATAAATTCCTGTCGGAATCAAAAGAATTATGAGCAGTGAGATTCCCACGCTCCCACCGCCGGGCAGTGGAATGTGTATCAGATCTCCCCACAAGAAAGAATAAACTTTTTCAATAAGTGCTACTATCATAGTAAATATCGTCCCCTTAGTTTTCATTGCTTCAACGCATTGAAGATGAAGCCAGTATTACTATGATACAATATGAGCAGGAATCTTTCAATATATTCTGGTTTTTTCTTTCACAAACAGTAATAAATACACTATAAGTCCCTTGCATATGAGATTATAATTTCTTATAATGATATAGTTGAATATTCAAAAGATATACGCCCCGGGAGATAAATAATGATAAAACTAATAGCAACAGATATAGACGGAACACTTGTAAAGGACGGCTCACTGCTCATAGATCCTGAGTACATGTCTGTAATCGACAGGCTCATAGACAAAGGAATAATATTTGTAGTCTGTTCCGGCAGACAGTTTTCAAGCGAATTTAAGCTGTTTGCTCCGATAAAGCACAAGCTTTTGTATATAACAGACGGAGGAACAGTCGTGCGCACTCCAAAGGAAATCCTAAAAACCTATCCTATGGACGAGGATATATGGAAGGGCATGTGCCGGATGGTCCGCGATAAGCTGCCTGCATGCGATTACTTTGCTGCTACTCCTGATTTCTGCTTTGCAGAGGATGGTGGCAGCCCAGTCTTTCATCTGCTTCGTGATTCATACGGCTTTGAGATGCGTGAGGTTGATGACATCACAAGGCTTGACAGAAATGACATCATCAAATTCACTGTCTTTCATCCCGACAAATGCGAAGAGCTGTGTACACCGGTTTTCATTCCGGCATGGAATAAAAAAGCTCACCTGGCAGCCGCCGGCAAGGAATGGGTAGACTGCAACGCAAAGGGTGTCAGCAAATGGACTGCACTCTCATACCTCATAGACAGATTCGACCTGCTCCCGGACGAAGTATGCTGTTTCGGTGACAATCTGAATGATATTGAGATGCTTCAAAATGCCGGTATAAGCTACGCCGTGTCAAATGCTCGCCAGGAAGTTATCGCAGCCGCAAAACACACCTGTGCGCCTTACTGGGAAAACGGAGTACTTAGTGTTTTAAAGTCTTTTTTATAATTTTTTTAATTTTTTAAAAAAAGTACTTGCATTTTTGTAAAACCCTGTGTATAATATCATTTGTCCGTGTGACACAGATATTCACACAGATGTTTGCGCTTCTAGCTCATTTGGTAGAGCACCTGACTCTTAATCAGGGTGTGCAGGGTTCGAGCCCCTGGAGGCGCA
>ENA-UOJM01001310-UOJM01001310.1-human-gut-metagenome-genome-assembly--contig:-P116-NODE-1310-length-23712-cov-6.291330_pt1 | contig 23712 bp, 16 predicted proteins | sample MGYA00242349_ERZ723896 | MGnify/ENA metagenome assembly ERZ723896 | reverse complement strand
TTTTTCTGCTAAATTAAAATCCAAAATCAATTACATACATATTATTAATCTCAAAAAACTCACAAAAATGAAAAAGTTTTTATTTTTGGTGATCATGGCCGCAGCGGCTGTTTTCACCGTGAATGCTCAAGAGCAGCTGGTCAAGACAATCAACATGTACGGCGAACGTCCGAATGCGGACAGCTATCGTGATGCCGATGCCGCCAAGTCGGTCAGAGCTATCGAATACGGGAGCTTTGAAACCGATCAGACCATCACGCTGACTACCCGCGGCGTCCCGGTTGAATACTGGTACAAGCATGATGCGAAACAAACCTATCTGGTTATTCGCACCGGCCAAAAAGAGGAAATAACCCTCTGGTTCACCGATGCTTCGGATAAAACGCCGAAGATTGACTGGACCGCCGCTACAATCACCAATAAAAACGGTAAGACAATTAAAATTGTTTATGGCGAACAGCAGGAATAAACCTGCCTTGTTCAACCGTTTTTTCCGGAAGTCTGACTTCCGGTTTTTTTTATTTAAAATGATATTGCGAAAATGGACAAAATAAGTTATTATCTTTTTTATTGTCAAACATCAAATAAGAAGACCATGGAAAAGAACGAACATTTTATTCAGGTTTGCAATTACTTTTTCACCGGAAAACAGCAGGTTCCGGCCGGAGAACAACCGCGGTTGATTTTCGTTTTCGGGTCACCGGGGGCCGGAAAGTCAACCAATATTAAACCGTTGCTGCTCAAGTCGTTTCAAACGTTGCCCGCCTGTCTGGAAGTCGATGAACTGAAAGCCTTTTTGCCGGAAGGCGAAGAGCGGAACCCGCAAATGGCCGACGAGTGGTTTAACCGAATTGTCGATGAAGCGGTTAAGCTTCGCTACAATTTGGTTATCTTTCGCCTGCGCAATATGCTGCTGCCGGGGCAGACGGCGCGGATTTTGCGCCATGCCCGGGAACACGGCTATCAAACGGAAGTGGACATTCTTGCGCTTGACCGCCGCCGCAGCACGCTGGGAATGATTCACCGCTACGAGCAGGCGCTTGAAAATCAAAACAAATCGGCTCCGAAAGACGTTGTGAATTATCCCCGCCGTCCCGAATTTGCCAAACATTTCATTTTATTTAAGGCCCTGCCGGTCGTAACCGGGTTGTGTGAAAAGTCAAAGTTGGTCGATAAAATCAACGTTTATGACCGCCAAGGCAATCGTTTGGCCTGGCAGAACAAAATAAGCGGCACCCGCAGCGAATTAAGCCCGTCGCAGGCTCTGCGGCAGGAAAGGAAACGCCGCTGGCTGCTGTGTGAAAAAGCCCGTTACCAACTGCAGCGCCGAGAGGATATTGAAAAAATGAAACGGCGCCGCTCGGCTTTTCGTGAGCTGTGGACGGCCAAAATATTAACCTCTCTGTTTGGAAAATAATATCCCTGGCGTTTCAAATATATGAATTTCTGTTTGACTCGTCGGGATTCTTGTATTACTTATGTAAAAAAATAATCTTTTACGAATAAAAAATGATGAACGGCTTTTTGATACATACCATTCCTTCCATTATTATCCCTTAGGGGATACATCATTTTTTGCACATATTTCATACCAATCACACAAATCAGACAGTTAAATTAAATTTTAGGGTGTTTAAACATGACTAAACATTACGCTGAAGTTAAGGCGAAGGCCGACTTTGTCGAGCTTGAAAAAGAAGTTCTCAAATTTTGGGAAGAAGACAAAACTTTTGAAAAATCAGTCCGTAACCGCGACGGTGCGGCGGAATTCGTTTTTTATGACGGCCCTCCGTTCGCCAACGGCACGCCGCATTACGGGCATATCATGGTTTCTTATGTCAAAGATGTCGTTGCCCGCTTTCAGACCATGAACGGCAAAAAGGTTGAGCGCCGTCTGGGGTGGGACTGCCACGGACTGCCGGCGGAAATGTCGGCCGAAAAGCAGCTCGGTGTTTCAGGCCGCAAACAGATTGAGGAATTCGGCGTTGAAAAATTTAATGACTTTTGCCGCTCCGACGTGCTGAAATATTCCGGCATCTGGGTTGACATGTTTAAGCGTATCGGCCGCTGGGTTGATTTTAACCATGACTACAAAACCATGGATCTGCCGTTTATGGAAAGCGTTATTTCCAACTTTAAACAGCTCTATGACAAAGGTTTGGTTTATGAGGATTACCGCGTGCTGCCTTATTCCTGGTGCGCGGAAACGCCGCTCTCTAACTTTGAGGTCAATCAGGGCTATCAGGATAAAACCGATAACGCGATTACCGTTATGTTCAAGCTCGAAAACGGCATGAATATGCTGGTTTGGACGACCACGCCCTGGACACTGCCGTCAAACCTGATGCTGGCGGTCGGTGAGGACATCGACTATGCGGTCATGGAAGAAAACGGCGAGAAATATATTCTGGCTCAGGCTTTGCTCGGCCGCTATAAAAAACAGCTTGAACACGCCGCGCAAACGGGGACGTTGAAAGGCAAAGATTTGGTCGGCATGAGCTATGAGCCGATGTTCCCTTATTTCAAACACCTGAAAAACAAAGGCGCTTTTAAAGTGCTGAGCGGAACCTTCGTCTCCACCGAAGACGGTACCGGCATTGTCCATATTGCCCCGGGCTTCGGCCAGGACGACTTTGAAGCCTGCCGCGCTTATGATGAGAATTTCCCGGTTGTCTGTCCGGTTGACGAAGCCGGTAAATTTACCGCCGAAGTTCCTGACTATGAGGGCAAACAGGTTTTTGAAACCAACGAACCGATTATGCAGCTGCTGAAAGAAAAAGGCCTTCTGGTTAAAAAAGAGCAATATACCCACTCTTATCCTTTCTGCTGGCGTACAGACACCCCGCTGATTTACAAAGCGATGTCCAGCTGGTTTGTTAAAGTAACCGATTTCCGTGACGATATGGTTAAAAACAACCGGCAGATTAACTGGGTGCCTGAGCATATTAAAGACGGCCGCTTCGGCAAATGGCTGGAAGGTGCCCGCGACTGGTCGATTTCCCGCAACCGTTTCTGGGGAACGCCGATTCCGGTTTGGAAATCGGATAATCCGCAATTTCCGCGTATTGATGTTTTCGGTTCTATTGCCGAAATTAAGGAAAAGACCGGTTTTGAAGTGACTAACCTGCATAAGCCCTATATTGACGACGTTGTCTATCCGAACCCGGACGACCCGAGCGGAAAAACCATGATGCGCCGTGTCGGCGATGTTTTTGACTGCTGGTTTGAATCCGGTTCAATGCCTTATGCTCAGGTTCACTATCCATTTGAAAACAAACAATGGTTTGAGAATCATTTTCCCGCTGATTTCATTGTCGAGGCGATGGATCAGACCCGCGGCTGGTTCTATACCCTGACCGTGCTGTCAACCGCGCTGCATAACCGCCCGGCTTTCAAAAACTGTATTTGTACCGGCCTGCTGATGGCCGAGGGCGGACAGAAACTCTCCAAACGCCTGAAAAACTATCCCGACCCGAACGAAGTGTTGGATTCTATCGGTTCTGACGCTTTGCGCTGGTTCCTGGTGTCTTCTCCGGTTTTGAAAGGCGGTAATCTCGCCGTCGATAAAGAGGGCAAAGAAATCGCCAAGGCTTCCCGCGTGGCACAAATTCCGTTGTGGAACGCGTTCTACTTCTTTACCCTTTATGCCAATGCCGAGGAATATAAGGCTAAGGAAATCGCCTCTTCGCCGGAAGCAATTGACAATTATATTCTCTCAAAATTGAAACATTTGGGCGAAGTGGTAAAGACCGGACTTGAAACTTATGACGTTTCATTGGCAACCAACGAATTGGCAAACTTTATGGAAGTCTTGAACAATTGGTATATCCGCCGCACCCGTGACCGTTTCTGGGAAGGGAATGCCAATGCCTTTGACACGCTTTATACCGTTTTGGTCAATGTCTGCAAAATTGCCGCGCCGATTATGCCTTTCCTCTGCGAATATGTCTTTAAGGCCCTTACCGGGGAGGAATCCGTCCACCTGACGGACTATCCGTCTCTGAGCGGCATAAATTATGACGAAGAACTGGTAAACACCATGGACTTTGTGCAGGATCTCTGTTCAACCGGCAAATTCATCCGTGAAGAGAAAAATCTCCGCAACCGTCTGCCGCTGAACAGTCTGACGGTTATCGGCACCGAATTGAATCCGGCTTATCAGGAAATTGTCAAAGACGAACTGAATGTAAAAGAAGTTAAATTTGACAGCAATCTGGAAAACTATGCCGCAAAGAAAATCTATCTTTATACGCCGTTGCTTGGTAAAGCCCTGGGTAAAGATATGGGAGCGGTCATGGCGGCTTACAAGCAGGGCAGCTGGACGCTGAACGCCGACGGAACCCTGTCTATCGGCGGTCAGAACCTGACGAAAGACCTGTTTGAAGTCCGTCTGGAGATGAAAGACGGCGTCGCCGGAAAATCCTTTGCCGACAATAAAGCGGTGGTCACGTTGGATACCAATGTGACTGACGAGTTGAAACGCGAAGGAATGGCCCGTGACTTTGTCCGTTTGGTGCAGACCCTGCGCAAAGATAAAGATTTTAACATTTCTGACCGGATTGAACTTTGCTATCAGACGGCAGATGCCGAGCTGGCCAAAGCTCTGGAAGAAAACAAAGCCTATGTTGCCGAGCAGGTTCTGGCGGTTAAAATTGAAGCTTCCTGCCTCTCGGGAACTGAAGCCGATATTGAAGGTGCCAAACTTGTGTTTGATGCCAAAGTCAGCAATGCGAAAGTTGCGTAAGCGACAAGGAACCTCCCAAACCCCGCCCTTCGGCGGGGTTTTTTTTGTCCTTAGTTCCGGCGGCAAAAATTGTTAGGTTGAAAAATAATTTACGTTTAATGAACTGTGGTTATAAGACCTTTGGAAAAAAATAAAATATACTTCCATTTATGGTTTACAAATAGCTGAATTTAATATATTCTGAATGTAACGGATTTATGACATTTGTCTAAAATTATGGACAAAAGATAGAAACTGTGATAAATTAAGAATAAGGTTATTTTAACCAATTTCTGTTTTAATAGGTCAGAATAAGCAGATAGAAGATTAAGCGAGGTGTGTTATGGCCGAAGAAGATAAAAATAACCATATTGCGTTTGTTAATGGCATCCCAATGAAAGAGTGGGCACAAGAAAAATTAGCAGAAGATTTTAAAAAATTATATGGGGTTGACTATACGCCGGAGAATATTGAACATCTAACTAAAGAAGGTAAAATAGTCACGCTTGTTGATGCTGAAAAAGCTTTAAGCAATCGTAAGGCATTAAATAACTACAGCACTGTTGACTTGGCGAAACTTCAATTTGCTGTGCATCAAGCCGGATTTGAGTTGAAGTATGGCAATGAGCAAGATCAAGCCATCACCAATAGGCGCAAAAAAATCGTTGAAAATAAAGATAATATGAATGATGCCATCCTAAATAAGATGGAGGGCTATGCAACCGGTGTAGATAAGATTAGCGGCGATGATTATAAAAACTACCAACTGGAAAAAGATAGTTTTAATTTACTGTGTACAAAAGCACCGACGGAATTAAGAAAGCATTGTTGGCGTACATTGGCAACAGCATATAGTATGGTCAATACTCCCAAAAATGCAGTTTCTGCCTCAAGATTATCTCATGCAGTAGCTCAAAAACTCAAATATAAATCAATGGAAATACACGACGGTGACAGCCTTTGGACAATGGCCAAAAAAACAGCTAAAATGAAAGGTTTCACAGTTTCACGAACCGCTAAAAAAGGTATAAAAAAATGGTGGAAGAAAAGTTTAGCGGCTAGATTTTTAAGAGCAATGGAAAAACAGAATAATGCTCTAAAGAGGCATGACCTGCATAATGCAAATAGACTAAGTTTATTTCCAAGCCGGACTAAAAAAGCAATCAAAAAGTTTTGGAGTGAAAAAATAGCGGGGCCGCTGAAAAAGAAGTGGAAAGAAAAAATAGCAGATCCTTTCAAAACAAAGGTTGCAGAGCCAGCAAAAAAATGGATTAATAGTAAAATTGTCGAACCGGTTAAACGGGGAGCTCAATGGGTAAAAGATAATCCAAAGAAAGTTATGGCCGGCGCTTTTATGGTTGCCTCTATAGGTATTGGTACTGCGGTTGCCGGACCAGCTGGTGCTTTAGCTGGAGCAAAATTTGGAGCTATGTCTCTTGCCGGAGCAACGGCGACTTATGGTAGTTATAAGGCTGCAAAATGGACTTATAATAAAAGTGTCGAACTGAAAAATAATGTCGTAAAAAATACAAAAGAGAGTCTAAAAAAATCTTTCCAAAAGAATCAGGAAAAAATTCCTGATGTTCGAAATAATTCTGACAAGGAAAAATCCAGTATCGAGATAGCCTATGCAATGGGACGTAAAGTGTTTAATGAAAACCCTAAGGAAATGAACGCTTTGCTGGATAGTTACAAAAAAGGAATCTTCCCGGAGGGTAATGAAGGAAAACCATTAACGGAAAAAGAAGCCGCTATAAAAATGTATCAAACTATGATTTCCAATAAAGACAAAGGCGGGATGGGATTTTCTCAAGAGTCTGCGCAAGCGGTTATGTCTTACTTCAAAGAAAATAAAACGATAGCCTCCGGCTTTGAAGATATTAAGGATGAAATTAATAAACCGGTATCCGAAAAAGAGGGGGATACAAGACAAGAACCAGTTTCTCAGCCAGAACCGTTAAAAGAAACAGAACAGCCGGCTCAGGAGAAGCCGAAAGAACAGGAAATCCCTCAGTTGAATTCTGAACAGGCTAAATTAGTTGAATCCCAGTTAAATGTCTTAAAAACATTAGGTCAGGAAGGCGGCCTGAAACTAACCGATGATATGTATAAAAGTCTGGTGGATACGATGGAAAAAGGTTTTGCAGAGAAAGGTATTACTGCAGAACAAATGGGAGCCATACGCGAGCAAAATCCGACATTGTTCCCGGCTAAGGAAAAACCTGCGCCGACGGCGGGCAGAGAACAAGAGCAGACGGCACCCGAAGTCAAGCCTCAGACCAAAGAAGAAAAGCCTGAGACGCGTACCCCTGAACCGAATAATCCGGAAAGCTATAACCTTGCGGGAATAACCGGAAATGAAGGAACTGCCGGAACGGAAACTCAGCAGCCGTCTAAGGCACAGGAGGCATTAAATAAGCGGAAAGCCGCTCGGACACCGGAACAAGAAGCTAAACATCAGGAAGTTAAAAAGGCACGTCGGATTCTGATGGCTCAAGGCCGATTGAAACCAACTCAGAAACCGACCAAAGTGGTCGAGATGGACACCAATACCCGAAATGCTTTTGTTTCTACTCATCAGCAAAAACGGGCATAAGGCAGAGATCAAAGGAAAATCCCGCTTCGGCGGGATTTTTTCCGTATTGAAGATTTTGCCGGACTTCTCTGCATTAAGTGCAGCTAAGTTTTTTAAGGCGTTGCGGCGCCTTTTTTTAGGGCTTGGCAGCCGCCGGCAAAAACTAAATAAAATTTAACCATTATCAGTTAAACTGAAAGCCAAATATTAAGGTTTGGTTACATTTTACTGAAATCGACAATATTCTTGACAAAATTTATTGAAAATATACTTGCGGTATGTTACCATTTATTTAATGCGAGTTATATTTAAAGGATACGGTTATGGCTGATAAGAATAATGAAGATACAACAATTAATCTTGATGCTCTTTCTCAGGGAACAGCGGACGAAGTTTCGGAAGTTAACGACGTTATGGGCAATAGTGACGGGCAGACGGCCCAGCCGGAACGGGTAACCTTTGAACAATGGCTTGAAGCTCAAACCAACCTGACGCCGGAACAGCGTCAGGCGCTGCTTGACCATAATGCGGATGCTGCGGTAACTTTCAGCCCGGAAGCTTTTGACGGTTACCTTGCGGAATTGCGTTCCGCTGATGTTGCCGATTCGGCACCGGCAAACGACCGGCCTTCGGACGAGAATCAAACCTCCGGCGAAACACCCGCGCCGCAAGATGAGCAAAATCCGGAAAATGCCGATACTCCGGCACAGCAGCAAAATCCGGAAAATGAAGCCGTTTCCCAAGAAGAATATCGGGCAGCCATAGCCCTCACCCGGGGAGACTTGAGCAAATTAAGTTATGAAGAAATCCGCCAGGCATGGAGCGTATTAGGTCTCCTTGACGATAAAATTGCCCAGGCCACCCGTCCGGAAGCTCTGCAGGCCAAACTGAAAATGGCCGACTATGCCGAACAGCTGATGGCTTCGGCCAATCCCGAGCAGCCCTGGACCATGGAAACTGCTCCCGAATATTCCGAATGGCTGAAAGTCTGCAACGACATTCAGGCCAATAATAACAGTCAGGAAAAGAAAGACCGCAATGCCAAAATCGGCGACAGCCTCAATAAATTCTATCAGGAATTTGATGCCGAATACGGCCTTTCCAATCTGACGCCGGAAAGCGCCCCGCACTTGGAAGCTAACCAGCAGGCGCTGGAGGCGTTGGGCAAAGATTTTGATCCCTTTGCCAAAGATGAGGAAGGAAAACTTCTTCATCCCGAGTTCAATGAGATTGACCGCTTTTATGACAAACTTGAAATCGAGAACGGCAATAAAGATTTTGATGCCGTAAACAAAGATGATTTCAAACAAAATATGGCTGAACTGGCTTATAACGAAGCCATGTTGGAACTCAGCCTGAATCCTGATTTTGCCAAATTAAGCAAAGAACAGCAGCAACAGTTGCTGACCGAGGCTTATGCAACTCACATGCAGGCCGGCATGGTCATCCTGATTGCAGCACAAATGGCGGAAAATGCCGCCAAAGCCGACCCTGAGCATCCGCAGAAACCTGAAGAATTTAATCAACAGGCGCAGGAATTTATTTCTGCTGCGGTAAAAGGGGAAAACAACAGTTTCAAAGTCAGCAATGCTGCGGCATTGACCACGCTGGCCTCCCGCACGTCCGTTTTGGAGCATGTTTCCAGACGCGTGGCTCAAAAAACCGGACATAAATCCCTGTGGAGCCGGATTAAAGACTTTGACAAGCGCTTGGCCAAGAAATATCCCAAGGCATACCCGTTCCTCAAAAATCTGGCTGTCAGCTCGGCAATCGGCTTAACGACCGGCGGCGTCGGTTTGGCTGCCCTGTCGGTTTATAAAACCGGCAAGGCAATCAGAGACAGTGTTAAACATTATCGGGAAGCCAATAAAGACGGACAGTATAAAAACTGGTTCGGCTATTTGAGAAAAAATCCGAAAGAAGCCATTGGTCTGGCTGTCAGTGTTGCCGGTACGGTAATGTCCGGCTACATGGTCGGGCTTGACGGATTGAACGTCAATGATTTCGGTCTGAGCGGACAAGTTTATCAAAACGGCCTGGGCAACACCTGGGATACGATGAAACAAACGGTCAGCAATGCTTTTTCCGGAACCGAACCGGGTAAAGACATTCCCTGGACCGAAAAAATTTCTTCCTGGGGCAAACGTTTTGGCGAGCAGGTGGCAGCCACCACTCAGGACGGCCAGCGGATGGCCCGTATGGGAATTTCTCTGACCGGCGGCCTTTCTGCCGGGGCGATTGATATGGTTGCCTCGTTCAGGGAAAAAGATCCCGAAAAAAGAAAGGAACTGCGCCGGAATGCATGGAAATCCTTTGGCGGCGTTCTGACCGGTAGTTTAATCAGCTTGGGCTTTACCGGTTTTATGAAAGCCAACAATCCGGATTCGCCTCAGGCGCATGAATCGCCGGTAGACGGTGACGATTTCAAACACCAGGTTCAGCCGAAACAGGAATGGGATGCAAACCATAACGGAATTCCTGATTATCTGGAGCGCCCGGCCGACAAACCGGCCCATAACTGGTTCAGAATGCCTTGGTCTCATCAGGAACCGCCGGCTCCTGAACCTGAACCGCATTCTTTTGATACGGCCCGGCAGGACGATACGCCACGCGGATATCATGAACATCCGGCCGCGGAAACCGCTCAGGAAAACACAAGCTTCTGGCAGAACCGGGCCAATAAGTTTTTGGGCGAAGAAAATACGCAGCATATTTATAATATGATAGAAAAGGGCGAGATTAAACTGCCTGAAGGAATTGAAAGCAAAGAAGAATATGCCTATAAACTGGCCATGGATATTCAGCAGACCCCGGCAGAAATAAATCAGGCGCTGGGGCACGGCTGGCAAAGCTCTGCCAAACTGACGGAGAGTATCAAGTCATGGACGCCGGAAGATTTTGCCAAGTTGAACGGAAGTGTCGATGACTTCTCTGATCGCGGCTATCATAACGGTGAAATTCCGGGAAGCAGCCGTACCGTTCCTTCGGGAGATGAACAGAAGACAACGCCGACGGCACCGGAACAGACGGTTGTACCGCCGGAGGGCGGAAATCCGAAACCGGAGGAGGAAAAACCGGCTCCGGCAGCGCCTGAAGCCGTGCGTGATGAAGCTTATTATCAGGAAGAAAAAGATTCTTTAAGCAAGCCGGAAGATGAGAAGTCTCTCAAATCTCAGATCAATGCGGCCCGCAAAGATGAGAATGTAAGTGTCGAAGAACAAATCGATACTTATATGAGCAGCCGGGTTGCTGCCGGTGAAATGTCCGAACAGCAGGGAAATGAAGTCGGCAACCTGATAAAACACGAGCTTGACGGCAGAGACGGCAATCAGGACGGTAAGGTTGATGACGAAGAACTGAGCCGGAGAGATGTCCGCCGCGGCCTGAAAGAAGTGGACAAAACCCTTGACGCCATGAAAGAAAATGCCGAAGAAGTCCGTTTGGCCGAAAGTCTGCAAAACGCTGCCGAAACCGGCACAGAGCATCCGGAAACTTACAGCGCGGATGTAAAAGACGCTAAATTTTATGAAGGAGCTTCCAAAGTCATTCATGAAATGCGTACCGGAGACCGGCCGGTCAGCGAGGTTATGAAAGAAGCTGTCGCCAACGGAGAAATCAGTGACAGACAGGCCGCTTTTATGAATGCCCGTGATGCTGAACTGCGCAGCAGAGGATGTTCAGAGGAAGCCAGCCTGAGACAAATGGAAAAAGACTTTGACCGCATGGCAAAATATTACGAAGCTCAGAATTTCGGCACGCAGGAGAGTGAGAATCAGTCGTCGGCTGCTAATGAGAGAGTTAACGCCGAGCTGCAAAATGCTCGGGACGTGGTTGCCAGAAAGGGTCAGTCATCGACGCCGCCTGTCTCTCAAGAAGCGCCTGCTTCTGAACAGCAGGTAAAACCCGCACAGCAGCAGGTCTTTGTTAATCCGCGTCAATACCATGTTGCTGAAAAATAAGCTGAAACAGCCGTCTTCGGGCGGCTGTTTTGTTACAGATTTGTGAAATAATAAAAAAATTGCCTAATTTGACAAAAACCTGTTGAACAATTGATAAAATTATGGTAAATTACTGCCAATCAAGCAAAATTTAGAGGAGTTAATGTTATGGACGCTAAAACTGCTGCTGCCAAAGTACAAAACGGTTTGCAAGATTTGAGCGATAAGGAACTGGTTGAAATCTATTCGGCTTTGAAAGACAATGCCGAATACAAAACCCAGTTCAATAAGCTGATGCATGTGGCAGGCAGCCGACTGGAGGCTATTCTCGAAGCAGACGGGAATAACGGCAATCAGAACATCAGAGGCGGCGCTGCCAAAGTTGACAGCGATGAAGAAGCCTTGGTCAGAGATAACTTAAAGCAGATTGAAACTTTAAGCAAGGTTGATCCTCTGAATGCCGAAAACAAAGATTTTGCCGCCAGCCGCAAATATCTCGGCAATTTGGAAGTTGTTAACGAAAACGGCCAGAAAATTGACGTTGCGCCGAACATTATTGAAATTGCCAAATTAAAAACGACCTCTGAATTATATAACACGACAGAACCGCTGACTCAGGAGAGCTATAACCGCCGCCTGCGTGACAACATTGACCTGAGCATCTACGGAATTATGGCCACCAACAACTGGGTAAAAGGTTCAACCTCGGCAGCTCAGACCAAAGACAATTTGCTTTCTATCCTTGCCGGACAAAAACAGAGTGTTTCAACGGCCGCCGTTTCCGGCGTGATGGCTGCGCAGGTCGTTTCGTTAAGCAATTTTGCCGACAAGCTGGCCGACAAATTCAAAAAGCTGTCTTTGGCTTCCCGCTTTAAAGACAAAGTTGCCGCCGCTAACGCAAATTTGAAAAACAAATTGAAGGAAACCTATATTAAAGCCCGCACTTATTCGCAGATTTTGGCGGAACAGGGCGTCTATAAAGATGTCGGAATGGCCTTTGTGGCCGGTCTCGGCGGTCCGGCCGGCATGGCTGCTTACGGTGCCTGGACTTATTATCGCCGGGTTCACCCGATGGTAAAGGCTTATCGTGAAGAAGCCCGCGTTAATCCGCAGATGAAAAATTTCTGGCAGTATATGAAAGAGCATAAAAAAGACACCTTGATGGCCGGTCTGTATATGGGATCTTCCCTTGCTTCTTTCGCCATCGCCGGTGCACAGGTTGCTTCTGCAGTCACCATGAGTTCAACTGTGGCCCAGGCCGGCGCCGCATCAATTGCCCCGCTGACTCAGGCCAAAGCTTGGACGGCAGCCGGTATCGTTTTTGCTCGCGGCGCAACGGATGTCGCTCAGGCCTGGGACAATCCGGAAGAACGCGGCAAAGCCGTCAAACGTGCGCTTTTCTCGCTTGGTATGTATGGCGTTGGTTATCAAATTGCCGATCATCTTGCCCAGTCGCATCATGATACGGTAAGCACGCCGGTTTCCGAGCAGCCGGCTTCTGAAAATGTGACGCCGATGCTTGATGAAAACCACAACGGTATTTCTGATCATATTGAGCGCTCGGCTGAAAAGACGGCACCTTTGTTTAAACCGTTGCCTTGGCAGGACAATAATGTTGCAGCAGCGGACACTGCCGCAGTTAACAGTGCGCCTGAGGCCGTTGCCGGTGAAGATGTTGCCGCTTCCGCCCATGAATATACGGTAGGAGCCCGCGAGCAGGCCGTTTATGTCCGGAACCTGCGCATCGTTCAGGATTCGGATCTCATGGTTGCCAATGTCAATGATGATATTGTTAAACTTCCTGAGGGCATGACGCCGGAAATGGCCGTTAACCTCGGACGTGTTAACCTCTTGTATTACGGTGACGATACGGCTTTAAAACTTTTGAGAGACTGTGATGAAGTCCGTAATATTTCGTCGGTTGAATATTTCAGCCGTCTGGCTGATAAGTTTACCGATTCGGTTCAGGATCCGCACGGTGTCGGTTTCCCGAAAGATCCGAACTATGGCTATACTGACCCGAATATTTATACGCGGAGCGTTCATGTTGACTGTGATAAAACCACGATTATTCCGGGTCGTATCGGAGGTCATGTTCCGCCGGTAACAACCCCGGTTGAACCGGCGAATCCGACGGCTCCGGTTCAGAATCTGCCGCCGATTGAGCCGACCCCGGTTACGCTGCGTGTTGATCCGACGCCGATTCCGACTCACATTGATCCGGTTTCCGTTGACCAGCCGACAGTTACGGCGCCGGAAGCTCCCGGAGAGCTGGAACAGCCTGTTCTGAAAGGTGTTGGCGGCAACGGCCCGCTGGATGAAAATATCAACAGTGAGGGCGCTCGTCTGAATACTAATGTCGGCGTTGACGGTGAGGGCAATGTTGTTCGTGTTGACTCCCGGCAGAACTTCTCGGCTGAACAGGGACAGGGCGGCACGGCAACAAGAAGCGCCGATGCGGGTGTCAAAACCGGTAAGGGGAGTGAAGAATTGAATCAGGCTCTCCTGAATAAGAAGTTCAACACTTTTGACCTTTAATTCTGATTCGACAGTATAAAAAAGCACCGCCAGAAGGCGGTGCTTTTGTTTGAGAGGCTTTAATCTTCGTCATCGCCGATATAGCGGCGGATAAAACGAGGATTTTTGCCGATTCTTGAAACGATTTCATAGCCGATGGTGCCGGCATCGCGTCCCATATCGTCCAGCGTATAAAAATCGGCAATCAAATGTGCCATATCCCCTGCTTGCAGATTGGATATGTCGGTGACGTCACAAATAACGTTGTCCATTGAAACGCGTCCCAAAATCCGCGCTTCATGCAGCTTGTCGCACAAATTGAAGAAAACTTTGCCCACATTGGACAGTGAACGCGGAATACCGTCGCCGTAGCCGATGGAAACAATGGCTATTTTACGGTTGGCATTGGCGCGGTAAGTTGCCGAATATCCGACAAAGTCGCCTTTCGGTAAGTCGGCAATCTGTAAAACCGGCGCCTTGACGGTAACCACGTTTTTCATCTGATTTTCCCGATACGGAGCGGTGTTAATGCCGTAAACCGCCGCTCCCAGACGGACCATGTCAAACAGATAATCCGCTCCGAGAAAAGTTCCGTCGGAAGCTGAAAGGCTGGCCGGAAGTTTGGGAAAATAGGTTTCGCGCAGAAATTGGAACATGTCCAGTTGATGTTGATTCATAAAATGTCCTTGTGCGTCGCCGCAGGCCAGGTGCGACATCACCAGCGAAAATTCTTTTTTGTCCGCATCGGGCATTTCCGAAAGTTCATATTCCCGAAAACCGAGGCGGTTCAATCCGGTTTCGATGTTAACGGCCGGTTTGATGCCGGAAATCCGGTGTTCTTTCCAGAAAGCCAGCTGCTCTCTGTCGCTGATAACCGGAATTAATTTTGCCGCTTCAAAATCAGCCAGAGAATCTTCGCCGATTCCCTGCAAAACATAAATCTGTGCGTCAGGCGCCGCTTCTCTGACCGCGCGTCCTTCAACCGCATGGGCCACAAAAAAATGGCGGCATTTGGCACGGCGATATAAAATACCGGCGACTTTTGCCGCGCCCAGGCCATAGGCATCGTCTTTCACCACGGCGGCCGCCGTGGCTTTGCCCGAAATTTTTTGCAGGGTCAGATAGTTTTCCGTCAGATTATCAAGGTTGATTTCTAAAATCGGTCTTGTCAAAATACTCATTTCTGCCTATTATCCTCTTAAATTTGAATAGGAAATTTAAATGCAGTTTATCGACACTCACCTCCATTTGCAAGATTATAAGACCGGATTTGCAACGGATATCGTTAAAGAAGCGCTGATCGGCGGGGTTGACCGGCTTGTCTGCGCCGCAACCGGAATGTTTGACTGGGATAAGGTTGCCCGCTTTGCCAAACAGTATCCGGGCACGGTAGTTCCGGCATTCGGGCTTCACCCGTGGTACCTGCAAGAGGCCAAACCGGACTGGCTGCCGCGTCTGCGCGAATATCTGGCCCGCTTTCCGGAAGCGCTGATTGGCGAATGCGGGCTGGACGGCATTAAAAACCCGGACGACGAACCGCAAAATTCAGTCTTTTGCCAACATATACTGTTGGCGGAGGAGCTGAAACGCCCGCTTATAATCCATGCCGTCAAGGCGCAGGAGTGGCTGGAAAATTATTGGGATATGCTGCCGGCAAAATTTGTTTTTCATTCGTATAACGGCAAACGTGGAGTTTTGAAAAAAATTCTTAAAGCCGGAGGATATGTTTCTTTTTCGGCGTCAATTCTGCGCAATGCGGATAAAGAAGAACTGGTCAATATGGTTCCGGCGGACAAACTTTTGCTGGAAACCGACGGTCCCTATCAGGGGCCTTACAAAAATGCCGAAGTGACGCCGGCATATATTCCGCGGCTGGCAGAAAAAATTGCAGGCTGGCGCGGTGAAAATCTGCCTGATTTCGCCGCCCGGGTTTATCAAAATTCATTGGAGTTTATACATGTCGGCTAACCCTCGTTTAATGCGCACCGAACTTTTGCTGGGCGAAGACGGCATCCGTCGTCTGCAGCAGGCCTGCGTGATGATTGTCGGCCTGGGTGCCGTGGGCGGCTATGCACTGGAAGCCGTTGCCCGCTCCGGTGTCGGCCGGCTGATTTTGGTTGATTTTGATATTTTTGACGAAACCAATATCAACCGTCAGATACTCGCGCTGACGTCAACCGTCGGCCGCAAAAAGACCGCCGTTGCCGCCGAACGGGTTCGTGAGATTAATCCTGACTGTGAAATCGTGGTAAAAGATATGTTTGTTGACGAAGACAACTTGCCCGAACTGCTGGATATGAAGCCGGATTTTGTCATCGACGCCATCGATTCGCTTAATGCCAAATGCTGTTTGATTGAAGAGTTGTGCCGTCGCGGCATCCCTTTTGTTTCCTCTATGGGAGCGGCCCTGAAAACCGATCCTTCCTGCATTAAAACCGCCCGCCTTAACCAGACGAAAAATTGCGGTCTGTCGCGTTTGCTCCGCCGGCGCTTAAAACGCCGCGGAGTTGATTTGCAAAGCGTGCGCTGCGTCTATTCCGACGAACAGGCCGTGCTTCCCGGCGGCGGCATCTGTCCGGCGGAAGAAAAGGGGGCGCGCAATATTCTCGGTTCGCTGCCGACCATTACCGCCATTTTTGGCTTAACCGTTGCCAATGAGGCCATTAAGCAATTATCAGGTTATAAAACCGTCAAATAACAGAAAGGTAAAAAGATGTCTGAAACCGCGCCTAAGTCTTTACGTCTGCACATTGCCCTGCTCGGGCGGGTCAATGCCGGCAAATCAAGCTTTTTGAATCTGATAACCGGGCAGAACGTTTCCATAACTTCCGACATTGCCGGCACGACCACCGATGTGGTCGAAAAGACGCAGGAACTCCTGCCGCTTGGGCCGGTTGTCTGGCTGGATACCGCGGGCTTCGGCGATAAAACCGAACTGGCGGAACAGCGCCTGGCCAAAACCCGCCGTGTGCTTGATCGGGCCGATGTGGCGGTTTTGGTGTGCGAAGGAAACAAAATCGGTCTGGAGGAAGCCGAAATTATTGAAGAAGTGTCCGCCCGCAATATCCCTCTGATAAAAATTTTCAATAAGGCGGATATTTATCCGAGCGACGGCGACGGCATCCGTTGCAATGCCGAAGACAAAACCTGCCGCGACCGGGTGCTTAACCAATTGAAAGCCGCGTTAATCAAAGCGGCGCCGGAAGATGTAATTAACACGCCCTCTCTGCTCGGCGATCTGATTCCGCCGCACGGAACGGTGATAATGATTGTGCCGATTGACTATGAAGCCCCGAAAGGACGCCTGATTCTGCCTCAGGTTCAGGCAATCCGCGACTGTCTGGACCACGATTGCACGGTTATTGTCGTTAAGGAAAACGACTACGCCGGTGTTTTGCGGAATCTTAAAAACAAACCTGATTTGGTTGTCTGCGATTCCCAGGTGGTTGATAAAATGGTTGCCGAAACCCCAGCAGACATCAAATGTACCACTTTTTCGATTTTGTTTGCCCGTTTCAAGGGCGATTTAGGCAAACTGGTCGAAGGGGCGTCGGTTATCAACCGTCTGAAAGACGGCGACAAGGTTCTGATTTCCGAGTCTTGCACGCATCATGCGATTGAAGATGATATCGGACGGGTAAAAATTCCCAACTGGCTGAAAAAGAAAACCGGTGCCGATTTGCAGATAAGTCATGTTTCCGGCTGCGACTTTCCCGGAGATTTGCGCGAGTATAAACTGGTGGTTCAGTGCGGTGGCTGCATGAACAATCGCCGTGAAATTCTCTCGCGCATCAACAAGTGCGAAACCCTGAACGTGCCGATTACCAATTACGGCGTCTGCATCTCCGAACTCAAAGGTGTGCTGTCCCGCATTTTGGAACCTTTCGGCCTAAATAAGCGTTGACTCTGCAGAGAATAGTTATAAAGTAAAGCCCGTAAATTTATTTTTTAACTTTATAATTATCATATTATGTCACTACCGAAAATTAACGTTGACGGGTTGAAGTCTTTCATTCCCGAAGCGAAAATCATTAATCTGCTGGGCCAAAAGTCAAACGACCGCTGCCTGATTGAGGACATTATCGCCAAATCGCTGGCGAAAAACCGCCTTGATCCTGAAGAAATGGCCGTCTTGCTTAATACCGAAGACCCGGAACTGGTTGAACGGATAAAAGAGGGCGCCCGTGAATTGAAAAAGACGATTTACGGCAACCGAATTGTCCTTTTTGCTCCGCTTTATGTGGGAAACGACTGCATCAACAACTGCACTTACTGCGGTTTTCGCAGTTCTAATCTTGAATTGGTGCGCAAGACGCTGACCATGCGGGAGCTTGAGAAAGAAGTTCGCGCTTTGGAATCGCGCGGGCACAAACGCCTGATTATGGTTTACGGCGAACATCCCCGTTATGATCCCGAATTTATTGCCGCAACGGTGCGCAAGGTTTATGAAACCAAAGAAGGCCGGGGAGAAATCCGCCGTGTCAACATCAATGCGGCGCCGCTGGATGTCGAGGGATTTAAAACGGTTAAAGCCGCCGGTATCGGCACCTATCAGATTTTTCAGGAAACTTATCACCGGGAGACCTATCAGTCGGTTCACCCCGGCGGCCTGAAAGCGAATTATCTCTGGCGGCTTTATGCCTTTGACCGGGCTATGGAAGCCGGCATTGACGATGTCGGGATGGGGGCGCTGATCGGTTTGTATAACCATAAGTTTGAAGCAATGGCCATGCTGTATCATACGATACATCTGGAAGAAAAATTCGGTGTCGGGCCGCACACGATTTCGTTTCCGCGGATCGAGCCGGCGCTGAATACGGCTTATGCCGACCATCCGCCTTACGCGCCGAGTGATGCCGACTTTATGAAGATGATTGCTGTCATTCGTCTGGCCGTTCCTTATACGGGAATGATTCTGACTGCCCGCGAACCGGTAGCTCTGCGCAATGAAGCAATCGGTTACGGAATCAGCCAGATTGATGCCGGTTCCGATATCGGAGTCGGTGCTTATGCGCCGGAAGACGGCGTGGCCAGCGGCAAAAAAAGCCAGTTTGTTCTGAGTGATAACCGCAGCCTGGATCAGGTTATCGGTGAGCTTTGCGATTCCGGTTTTCTGCCGTCGTTCTGCACCGGCTGTTATCGGCTCGGCCGCACCGGCGAACACTTTATGGAGTTTGCCGTACCCGGTTTTGTTAAACGCTTTTGCACGCCGAATGCCGTTTTAACGCTGACGGAATATCTGATTGATTATGCTTCGCCGGAAACCCGGGCCAAAGGCCTGGCCGCAGTGCGCCGGGAATTGGACGCCCTGCCTGAAGATAATCCGCTGAAACGCCGTCTGCTGGAAAAACTGGATAAGGTGAACGGCGGTCAACGTGATTTGTTCTTTTGAAAAGGTTCTTCTTTTTGAAAATGTAAAAAAACGGCGGCTGAAACTGCCGTTTTTTTTATGTTTTGCAACAATTTGCTAGCAATTTTTTAATAACTTGCTGTTATCCTGAGTCCAATATGTACCCCGAATGCGGAATAAAAATTAGAGCTGTGTGTCGCCATGATTAAAATGATTAAGCCCATCGTCAACATTTCCAAAGTTATTGAGCCCTACAATACGGTTATTGTCGGGTTTAACGGCGTGCTGAGCGAAGGAAACGGAGTTAAAAGCGAGGCCGTTGAAGCGCTGATACAGATGAAACGGGCGGGCAGGCATATCGTTCTCCTCTCTAATACCGCGCTGCGGGTTTCGTCATTGATAAACGGCCTGCATGAAAATAAGCTTCCGGTTGCCGTGTTTGATGCCGTTGTAACCGCCGGAGAAATTCTCCACTACAAGTTTAAGGCCCGGCAGGGCGAATTTGCCGCCATCGGGTCAAATTATTACAAAATCGGTGACGCCCGCGATAAAGGAGTCTTTGCCGGGCTTGACTATCAGCCTGCGGAAGATATTTCCCGTGCGGATTTTATTTATATGGACGCCGCCGCCAAACAAAGCGACGTGATTGAAGATTACCTGCCCACTTTGGAACATGCCGCCGGAATGGGCATTCCGCTGGTCTGCGCCGGCAACGATACCTCAAGCTATAAAGACGGTGAAATTTGTCTGGCTCCGGGAGCCGTTGCCGAGCAATATGCCGTTCTCGGCGGAAAAATCATTACCGTCGGCAAGCCCGATGCCAAAATTATCGCTTATGCGCTGGACGGGATTCCTGACGTTCGCAAGGAAAATGTGCTCATTATCGGCGACAACATTGCCACCGACATTAAAGGCGCTAATTTGCTCGGCGTGTCTTCCGCGCTGATTTCCAAAGGCGTGCACGTTAATTTCCTCGGCGAGGGATATATTCCCGATGTTGCCAAAACCCGGGAACTGGCAACGAATTTTGATGCTTATCCCGACTTTGTCATTTCCAATCTGCGGTGGTAAAATGAGCGGCCGCATCTGGAAAATTTTGTTTTTGCTGCTGGCGGCCGGAACAGGTATCCGTTACTGCAACCTTTACCGTGAAGAACAAAAAATTGACCTGTCGCAGATTCCCGACCGCACTTCTGCGGAAGTCGGCAAAGAAGAACTGATGGCCTTTCTGCCCGTGTGGTCGGATTATGTTCAGCAAAACATCAGTGAACTGGGACAGAAACCGGTCTCACTTGAAAGCGGCCGCCCCGAAGACAATCTGTCGCCCAAAGCGCAGGAATGGCTCTTGCGGCGCGGCTGGCGTCCCCGGCGTTTCTTTTATGTTGAGCAGCGTCTGCGTGCGGCGCTGAAAACATTGCAATACCGCCGTCACGGCGCTGAAGTTGTCAAAAGCCTGCAAGACCAGCTTGATGACCTGCGTGAACAGCAAAGTTTAACCATGCAGCCCGACCCGCGTATTATGTCGCTTGAAAACAGCATTGAGAATATGATAAGGGAACAACAGGCACGAGCCGATATTGAAAAAATTTCGCCGGCCGAACTGGAATTGGTTGAACCTCTGCAGCCTGTTCTGCGTGAGGTGTTAAACCCCGCCGGCAAACATTAGTCGGTTTTTTCCAGCTCTTCTTTAAGCATCTGAATTTCCAGCCATTGATTTTCAGCGTCGTCTTTTTCCTGCTGCGCTTCATTGAGACGGCTGCTCAGCGCGTCAAATTTATCGGGATCGGCGGTATATAAATCCGGATTGCCGAGTTCTTCCTCAATGGCGGCAATTTCCGCTTCAAGCTTTTCGATTTCCTGCGGCAAAACCTCCAGCAGGCGCTGCTGCTTATAGCTGAGCTTGGCTGTTTTGGCATTGCCGGAAACCGTCGCTTTCTCAATGCTTTTGGCTGCTGCCGGTTTTTTGTCTTCTTTGGCTGCCGGTTTGCCGCGCAGTTTTTCCAACAGCTCGCTGTAACTGCCCGCATGCTCCGTTACGCTGCCGTCGCCGGGCATATAAATCACCGAAGTTACCACCCTGTCGATAAAATCGCGGTCATGACTGACCAGCAGAATGGTGCCGTCATATTCCATCAGCACTTCCTGCAACAGGTCAAGCGTGTCCATGTCCAGATCGTTGGTTGGCTCGTCAAGCACCAGAAAATTAGACTGTTTGGCCAATGCAACCGCCAGCATCAGACGATTCTTTTCTCCGCCGGACAAAGCCGCAACCGGGCACTGCGCCTGTTCCGGCTTAAACAGAAAATCTTTCAGATACGCCACCACGTGACGGTATTGCCCGCGCACCCAGATATGATCGCCTTCGCCGCAAAGGGTCTTCCAAAGCGTTTTCTTCGGGTCAAGCGTCATGCGGTTTTGGTCAAAATAGGCCTCTTCCAGATTTTTGCCCATTCTGACAAAACCGGAATCCGGTTCCAGCCGTTTGGTCAGCAGCTTAATCAAAGTTGTTTTGCCGGCGCCGTTTGGTCCCACAATGCCGATTTTGTTGCCTTTGATAATCCGGGTTGAAAAGTCTTTGACGATTTCCCTTTCGCCGAAACTCTTATAAATATGTTTGGCTTCAATAACCATTTTGGAGCGGAACTCGGTGTTTTCGATTTCCATATTAACCGAACCGATTTGCTTTATTTGTTCGCGCCGTTCCTGTCGCAGCTGCTGCAACCGCCGCAGACGTCCCATATTGCGTTTGCGCCTCGCCGTCACGCCCTTGTGCAGCCATTCGGTTTCTTCTTCTATTTTTTTGTTAAGATATTTCTGCTCGATAATTTCCTGATCAATGCATTGCTCCTGCCATTCTTCAAAGAATTTAAAACCCCGGTTGTTGCGCCGCATAATTCCCCGGTCCAGCCAGAAAGTGGTTTGCGACACATTGCCGAGAAACATGCGGTCATGGCTGATGACAATAACCGCGCCGCGAAAATCTTTGATAATTTTTTCCAGCTTTTCAATCGTCGGCATATCCAGATGGTTGGTCGGCTCGTCCAACAGCAGAATATCGGGTTCTCCGACCAGAGCCTTGGCCAGTGCGGCTTTTTTCCTCTCGCCGCCGGAACTGCTGTCCGGGGCCTGCCTGTCGCGAATGTCAAGCTGTTCAATCAGAATGTCAGCTTTGAACTCTTGATGTTTTTCGTCTTCGCCCAGACCGGAAAGAACCACGTCGCGCAAAGTTTTGTAGGCCGAAAAATCCGGGTCCTGCGGCATATAAGAAATTTTTGTTCCCGGCTGAATGAAAATTTCGCCGTCGTCGGCCTCGATATCGCCGGCAATCACTTTCAGCAAAGTCGATTTGCCGCTGCCGTTCCGCCCCACCAGGCAGATTTTGTCGCCGCGGTTGATATATAATTCAACATCGGTAAACAAATGATTGGTGCCAAAACTCAATTTGGCGCCTTTAATCGTCATAATCGGTGGTTCAAAATTACTCATGTCTTTGGGTGTTATAAATCTTCTTCAACCAGTTTGATGCCTTCCAGCTGCCATTCGATGCCGCGGGCGGCCCAGATAAAGAAATCATTGATTTTTTCTTCGCTTATGCCCATTCCCTTGCCGATTTTGTGCAGGTCTTCGACTTCCTCGTCCTGCAGTTCATGGTCGGCAACGGCCAGCAGAATCATCTCCCTCAGAATATAACGCTTGGCGCGGATATCGGTTATCTGTTCCAAATCCTTAATCAAGGCATCGGTTTTGCAGTTGCATTTAATTTTTTTATATTCCGATTCGCTCAGTCCCGTTTCGGCCATCTGCGCCAAAAGGTATTCCTTTTTTTGTTTCGGATCCTGCTTATTCATTCCCAGAACATAAGCCAGGCCTTGAATATAAAGCTTTTTTTCAACTTCATCCAAAAGTTTGCACATATCGGGCATAACTTAAAATTCCTTTTCTGTTTATCTTTGCTAAAGTTATACATGAGAAAATAAAGATTTGCAAAAAAAAATAAAAGTTTTATATAATACAAGCAATCTTAATGAATTTTATGCCAAAGGAGCACTCAATGCCTTTAAAAATTGAATTGAAACCCCATGAAAGTATCATCATCGGCGAATCTCTCATCACCAATGACAATGAGCGGACGCGTTTCTATATTGAGGGCAATGTTCCTATCCTTCGCGAAAAGTTTATTTTGCGCGAGTCGGAGGCTAACACCCCGAGCAAACGCGTTTATTTTATTGTTCAGCAGATGTACCTTGCCAAAGAGCCCACTCAGCTGCAGAAACTTTATCTTGAATATGTCCGCGATTTGCAAAATGCCGCTCCGAGCCTGATTCCCTATATCGCGGCGGTCAGTGACTGTGTTCTGAACAATGATTTTTATGCCGCGATTAAAAATGCCGACAAACTGGTTAAAAAGGAAAGCGAACTTTTTGGCGAGGCGCTGAACCTCGGTTGATTTTCTGAGCTTTGTCTCATGCCAAGGCCGCCTTCTGGCGGCCTTTCTTATTGATTTATAGTCAAAAATTAACCAAATGTTTAAGAAATATATCTAACGTGAAAAAATAAGGTGTTGTCAAAATGCCTTTTTTGTGCTAATGTATATATTGTATCGCCAGTA
>ENA-UOJM01001302-UOJM01001302.1-human-gut-metagenome-genome-assembly--contig:-P116-NODE-1302-length-23772-cov-12.326770_pt1 | contig 23772 bp, 20 predicted proteins | sample MGYA00242349_ERZ723896 | MGnify/ENA metagenome assembly ERZ723896 | reverse complement strand
TGCTGTGGTGGAGTACATAGACGGAATGACAGTTAATAAAGCAATAGATACATACAACAAAATTATAAGCTTTTAGCAACAATTTATTAAAATTCTAATAAATAATTATTAAAATAAATACTAATGACAGTTTTAAAAACTTTATAATTGCAAAAAAATAAAATTATAATACTGAGATTGGAGAAAAAATATGGTTGCATTAGTTACAGGAGCATCTTCAGGAATAGGAAGAGATATTGCAATAGAACTTGCAAAAAGAAAATATGATATTATTGCAATTGCAAGAAATGAGGAAGCATTAATAAAACTAAAAGAAGAAGTAGAAAAAACTTATAATGTAAATGTTGAGGTAAAAGCAATGGACCTAACCGATAGAAATGGTTGCATTAAATTACACGAAGATGTAAAAGTAAAATATGGAGCAATAGATGTGTTGATAAATGATGCAGGTTTTGGAACATGTGGAGAGTTTACTAAAACAGACTTAAATAAAGAAATTGGAATGATAGACACAAACATAGTTGCACTTCATATTTTAACAAAACTATTTTTACAAGACATGGTAGAAGTAAACAGAGGGCATATAATGAATGTTGCATCAATAGCAGGCTTTATGCCTGGTCCATTAATGGCAACTTATTATTCTACAAAAGCATATGTAGTAAGGCTAACACAAAGCATTAGACAAGAACTATTTATGAAACATTCAAAAGTTAAAATAAGTGCTCTATGCCCAGGACCAGTAAATACAAATTTTAATAAGGTGGCAGATGTAAAGTTTAATCTAGCGGAAGCTAACAGCAAACAAGTGGCAAAATATGCAGTAAGAAAAATGTCTACAAATAAAATACTTATATTTCCAAGTCTAACAATGTGGCTAGGTAGGTTGTTATTTAAAATAATGCCAGACCAGTTATCAGCATTTTTCTGTTACTTTGCACAGAAAAGAAAAATAAGCTAAAGAAAAAATAAAGAAAAAAATAGAAAACAGGTAACAGATAGATAAAGAAAATAAAATGTACCAAAGTTATAAAAAATAATAACTTTGGTATATTATTTTTGTTAAAACTGAATAAAAAAAGAGAAAAGGGAAGAATAATTACAAATATGTTACAAATGAAAGAAATAGTTGAAATGTACACAAAAAATCATGTATAATAAAAGTACATAATTTATTATGTATGAAAACAAAACTAAAAAAATTTAATAATAACTATCAAAAAAATAGCACAAAAATTAAGAAAACAAAACTGAATTTTAAGGTAGTAGAGTTAAATTAAAAAAGAAAAGCCCAAAAACAAGAAAGGGCAAATCAAATGAAAGAAAGAGAGGAAAGAGAATGAAAAGCACACTGAAGAAAACAGAAAAACGGAATTACATTAATTACGTTAGTAGTAACAATAGTAGTACTGTCAATACTTGCAGGTGTTAGCATTAATACAGTTGTGGGAGATGATGGAATAATACAAAAGGCAAAAGAGCAGGCAGAAGCAACAAGACGAGCAAGTGCAGAAGAAGAGATGAACAGATTGGTATTAGAATATCAATTAGCATCAAATGATGAGACATTGGAAAGTTTCTTGCAAGAAAAAGTAACAGAAGGAAGAATAGACGGAGTAACAGATAATGGAGATGGAACAATAACAATAACAAAAAAAGTAGAAGGAAAAGATTATACAATAACAGTAAAAAAGCCAGCAGCGCCAACGCCAAGTGTAAAGGTAGGTGCAATAAGAGTAGTATCAGATAGTACGGGAGCAGGCTCAAGTCTAGGAGAAGCAAGTACAAGAAAAGGTACAACATTATACATAATGATTGAAAGTACAATATCTGGAGGAACAACAACAGTAAGTCCAGAAGTACCATATGCAGTAACAGAAAATGGAACATATAAATTTACAGTAACAGGAACGGTAAATGGAACAGCATATACAAAAGAAGTAAGTGTAGAAGTAAATCAATTTAAAAATTCAATATTAGAAGATATAAATATTAAAATAGGAGATAGCGTAAACTACACATATGATTCGGCTGGGAGTTATTCTCTTTCATCAGCATATAGTGGATACAGTAATCAAACAATAGCCCAAACAACAGGGTTAACATGGAAAGTACTAAATGTAGATAAAGAAAATGATACAGTAGATATAATAAGTACAAACCCAACAAGTAGTACTGTATATTTTAAAGGAATATTAGGCTATAATAATGGACCATATTTCATGAATGAAATATGCAAAGCTCAATACAGTAATAAAACATTAGGAGTAGAGGCAAGAAACATAAACTTGCTAGATATGGAAAAGCACTTAACACCAACAGGGATAAAATCAAGAAACGAATACAATAAAGGTGATAGCACATATGCAAAATATGGAACAACAAAAACATATACAAGTAATACAAAATATCCAAGTTTATATGCAAACCAAAAAGGAGCAGGACCAAATGTAAGTACAATATCTCAACCGGATATAACAAAAGGAAATGACCCATATGAAGAAAGTAAGCCAATAGTACAAAAAAACACAACAGAGCCAACAAATGATAGTACATATGGAACAGGAAGCCCGTTAACAGTAACGCAAACATATTATAATATAAGTATAAATGATACAAATTATGGAACTGCATCAAGTATACTAGCAAATAGTACATACTTTTGGGTGGCTGCGCGTTATGTTGGTACTAGCTCTAGTACTGCTATCTTTGGCCTTCGCTTTGCGCGCACGGACACTTACGGCGGCTATATGTTCTTTTCAGGTGGTGACACGGACGGCATTAACTATGCTCTTCGCCCCATAGTTTCTCTACCATCTAGGCTCCTAACAGGAGAGCCGACAAATGGAGCTTGGAACTTGAGCAAGTAGAAAAAATGAATGGAAAGATAGTGCATGGACTTGTCAAGATTAGTGTGTAAATTTTTTTAATAATTTTTATTAGTAGTGCAGAAATTGTACTACTATTTTTTATGATTTAATTATAGCAAAAGAATTGAAAAAGCTAGCATTTAATTAGAAATTTTATATAACAAAAATTTAGGTCAATCGAGAAATTCATAGATATTTGTCGAACGATTATTCTTGCTTTTTATTCTAAACCATAATATAATTTTATTAAATTTCAAAAATAAATTATTTCAAAAAGTTTTTATTAAAAAAATTATTTCAAATTTCGCTATAGCGAAAAAATTAATTCTTAAATAATACCAATAAGTAATATTACTTTTAAATATTGACCAATAAGTAAAATAATTGTATAATTAGGAGGAAGATAATTGAAAGAAGAAAAAATGTATGTTCCATCTGGATTAAAAACAGTAGATGGAAAAGATATTATGTGCTACACAGGAGCATTTTATTTAAAGAATAAAGAAAAGATAGATAAAATGCTGAAGAAGTGTGAAGAAATTCTGAGAGAAGAAGAGCGAAAGTCAAAAAAATTTAAGGGAAAAAATGAAAACATTATAAGAGAAGAAACAGAAAAATATTATATAAATCAGAAACATGATAAAATTTTTAAAGAAATGTTATCTGACAAAAAGAGTACTGTTGATTTTATAAATAGTTTTTTACATTTAAATTTAGTAGAAGATGATATAGAAAAATATGAAAAAGAATTTAGAACGTCAGAATTTAGTAATGTAGAAGCAGATGTTGTGTATAAAATAAAAAATAAGAATGTATTTATATTAATAGAACACCAATCAAGTGTGGATTATAAAATGTCATATAGAATAATGCGTTACAAATACGCAATAATAGAGTCTGCAATAGATAAAAAAAGATTAAAAGAAAAAAGTTATAGAATTCCAATGGTAATCCCGATAGTATTGTACACTGGTAAAAGAAAATGGCAAAAGCTATTAATAAATGATATAGAAGAAAAAGTAGAAGGATATGCAGAAAACTGGTTGGAATATACCTTGATAGATGTAAATAAATTTAGTAAAGAACAATTATTAGCAGATAATTTAATAATAACTAAAGCGATGTTAATAGAAAAGTCTAAAAATAAAGAAGAATTATATAGAAATATAGAAGAGGTAATAAACATACAAAAAGAAAAGAAGGCGTTTGATAATTTACAATTGGAAAAATTGATAACATATGAATTGAGCGAAACAGAAGATAAAAACATAATGCATGAGTTTATAGAAAAAATAAGAAATATAGAAGGGAGTGAAGAGATTATGACAAATGCATCAAGAATAATTAATAGAGAAATAAGAAAGGAAAGAAAAGCTGGACTTGAGCAGGGAATTCAACAAGGATTACGACAGGGAATTGCATTAGTTGCAAAAAAATTAAAAGGCAAAATGGAGATAAAAGACATAAGCCAAATAACAGGATTAAGTGAAGCAGAGATAGAGAACTTATAAAAAAGCAAAATAGTCATAAAAGTATTAAAGTTAAATGCTTAATGACTATTTTTATGTTTTTTCTATTAAAAGAACTAAAATTTAATATGCCTATCAGCCTTGATTTTCTCACTAATTTAAAGTATAATTTTTATAGAATTACAACGTTTGAAAGGAGAAACATGAATTCAAGAAAGTTAATGTACATAGCAATTGTTGTAATGTGTGTTATAGCAGTAGTTTTAGCTATTTATTTGCAAAGTGGTAAACAACCAAGTAGCAACCGTAACACAACAAACAACGTAAAAACAGAAGAATCACAAGAAACATTAAAAAAAGAATTTGATCAAATGTTTAATAATGTCGTTGAACTAAATGATTATGATACTAGTAACATAAAAAAATTAGACAGTGGCAAAAACATTGTATACACTGCATACAGTAGTGAAGCAAGAGAGGATAATAAGTATGAATTAGATATAAATATTCCAGTAATCAATATAGATAACAAAGTGGCAGCAGAGTTTAATAGTATTACTCAAGAACTTTTTGCGAATAAGACGGCTGGGGTTATAGATAATGCAAAGGCTTATACAATTTATAGCATTTCGTATACAGGATATGTTAATGGAGATATCTTGTCTGTTATAATTAAGTCAACATTAAAAGAAGGCTCTAATGCACAAAGAACTATTGTTGAAACTTATAATTATAATTTAAAAACTGAAAATAAAGTAAGCATTTATGATGCTTTGAACAAGAAAAATATTACGCAAGATGCATTAAATTCTAAAGTAAAAACAGTTATAACAAATGCAATAAAAGATGCAAATAAGATACAACTTACAGGATATGAGACTTATAGTAGAGATATAAACAGTGATATTTACAATATAGAAAACATAGAGACATTCTTCTTTGGAGAAGATGGAAGTTTGTATGTGTTATTTCCATATGGAAATAATAAATTTACTTCTGAAATGGATATTGTAAAATTTTAAAAAACTATAGAAAAGAGCAATTTGAATATGGCAAAAAATATATTAATAACCGAAAAGCCTTCTGTTGCAATGGAATTTGCAAAAGTATTAAATATAAATACTTCTAGAAAAGACGGCTATTTGGAAGCAGATAATTGGATAATAACATGGTGTGTTGGTCATTTGGTAACGATGTCATATCCGGAAAAATATGATGAAAAGCTAAAATTCTGGAGATTGGACACGCTTCCTTTTATTCCAGAAGAGTATAAATACGAGGTAATTCCAAGTGTACAGAAGCAGTTTAATACGATTCAATCACTACTTACAAGAGACGATGTATCTACAATCTATGTTGCGACCGACTCTGGACGTGAAGGAGAGTATATATATAGATTGGTCGAGCAGATGATAGGTGTTAAAAATAAAGATAGAAAAAGAGTATGGATAGATTCACAAACAGAAGAAGAAATTAAGAGAGGAATAAGAGAAGCAAAAGAGCTTGATGAATATGATAGCTTAGCAGATAGTGCATATTTAAGAGCAAAAGAGGATTATTTAATAGGAATAAATTTTTCGAGACTTTTAACAATTATATATGGAAGAAGAGCTGCAAAAGAATTAGATCAAGACAAAATTTCAATTTCAGTTGGTAGAGTTATGACTTGTGTGCTTGGAATGGTGGTTTCTAGAGAAAGAGAGATTAGAAATTTTGTTAAGGTTCCATATTATAAAATAGTAGGAGAATTTGGTAACAAAGAAGAAAATAAATATTTTAAGGCAGAATGGAGAGTTACAGATAATTCATCGAAAAAAGATTCAGTAAAATTATATAATGATACTGGATTTAAGAAAGAACAAGATGCAAAAGCTTTTATAATGGAACTAAAAGACAAAAAAGCAACGGTTAAAGAAATAAAAAAATCAAAGCAAAAAGAAAATGCACCACTATTATTTAACCTAGCAGAAATACAAAATGAATGTACGAAAAGATTTAAAATAAAGCCAGACGAGACTCTAGAAATAATACAAAATCTATATGAAAAAAAACTTGTTACATATCCAAGAACTGATGCAAGAGTAATATCTACGGCTGTTGCAAAAGTAATTACAAAAAATCTAAATGGAATTGCTAAAGGATTTAAAGACGAAGAAATTCAGCAATATTTGAAGAAAATGTCGCAGGAAAAATATTCAACAGACTTATTAAAAACAAAGTATGTAAATGATAGCAAAATTACAGATCATTATGCACTAATTCCAACAGGGCAAGGATTTGAAAACTATGATAAACTACCAGATTTGCAGAAAAATGTGTACAGATTAATAGTAAAAAGATTCTTAGCAATATTCTATCCACCAGCAGAATACAACAAGGTGTCTGTTACAATAGAAGTTGAAAACGGTCAGAATAAAGAAGAATTTAGTTGCAGTGGAAAGGTATGTTTAACCCCAGGATATTTGGAAGTGCTAAAAGGAAAATCCACAGAAAGCGCACAAAATGTGGATAAAACACAAGAAAATGCAGATGATGAAATGGATAGTTTAGCAATTTTGGCAGAATTAAAGAAAGGTAAAGAAGTAGATGTTATAAACTACGAAACAAAAGAAGCACAAACAAATCCACCAACAAGATACAATTCTGGTTCGATGATTTTGGCAATGGAAAATGCCGGCAAACTTATAGAAGACGAAGAATTAAGAGAACAGATAAAGGGCGCTGGAATTGGAACTAGTGCTACAAGAGCAGAAATAATGAAAAAATTAGAAAGAATTCAATACATACAAATAAATGACAAAACACAGATAATAACACCAACACAAAAAGGTGAAATAATATATGATATAGTAAACAACTCAATGCCAGACATGCTTAATCCAAAGCTTACAGCAAGCTGGGAAAAGGGATTAGATATGGTAGCAAAAAAAGAAATTCAATCAGATGAGTTCATGGGAAAACTAGAAAAATACATACATTCAAAATTTAATAGATTAGTCGTAAAATATTAATTTGCCCATTAGGGACGCCCATTTTGGGGCGAAAAAGGAGGAGAATATGAAAGTTGGTTTAGCTTTAGCAGGAGGAGGAGTTAAAGGTGCCAGTCATATTGGTGTAATTAAGGCCTTACAAGAAAACGGAATAGAAGTAGATTATGTAGGAGGAACAAGCATTGGAAGCATCGTGGCTTCTTTATTTGCCATGGGATACACTACAGAAGAAATGCTTAAATTATTTAAGTACTTTTCAAAAACAATAATGAAGGCAGACCCTAAATACTACTGGACAAATGTTAAAACTACAAAAAACTTCATGGGATATGGAATATTATCTGGAGAGAACATTGAAATAGCAATAAATGAATGTGCAGAGTTAAAAGGTTTCAAAAAAGTAGATGATATAAAAATGCCAATAGTTATGCCAACAGTTGATATCAAAAACAGTAGAAAATATGTATTTACAAACCACGAATTTGATGAAAACTTTGATGAAAATACATACATAAGAGATATAACAATAGGAAAAGCAGTACGCGCAAGTTGTAGTTATCCTGGAATGTTTGCTCCTACAATATTTAAAGAGCATAAATTTGTAGATGGCGGAATTATAGACAATCTTCCAGCACAAGAAGTTAGAAAACTTGGGGCAGACAAGGTTTTATCAATTCGTTTTAGCTCTAAAAGCGATGTTGACCCTAAAAATGTAATAGAAGTTGCTTTAAAGTCAGTTGATTTATTATTTGAGCAGAGAACTGATTCGGAAGTACAAAGTAGTGATTTTGCAATGACACTAGATTTATCAGAAGCAAGTGTATTTAATATTAAAAAAATTGATTATTGCTATAATCAAGGATACATTGCTGCAATAGAAAATATGAAAAAAATAAAAGAATGCTTAAATAAATAAAAATAGTAAAAAGTGGAGGATAAAATGGCTAATACAGAAAATAGTAAATTAAAATTATTACCACATCAAAATGAAGCATATCAAGCTGTTATAAAAAAATTTGAGGAAAAGGGAAAAGCAGCAGTAATATTTCCAACAGGCTGTGGAAAATCTTTTGTGGCATTAGAATATATATTGAAGCATCCAGACGAAAGAGTATTATTTTTAGCACCAAGACGTGCGATTGCAAATCAGATGTATGAATATATAGTTCGATACATTGGTGGCGATACGAGGCCAATAGAAGAAATTCAAAAAGAATATGGAACTGGAAATAATCCAAGTGAAAGCTTAAAATTAGCCGCTAGAAGTTACATACCAAATATTGAATGTATGTTATATCAAATGATATCTGCTTATGGAGAAAGACAAAGTGTTGATAAAATATTAAATAGTTTAAAACCTACTATAATTATTGTAGATGAAATGCATCACTTAAAAACTAAATCCATAAGAGCTACAGCCGGTAGTAATGTTGTTGAAAACGACGAGAAATATGAAGAAGAATTTTCTAATAGAATAGAAAGAGAAAATAAATGGGGAAAAAAGTTTAAAAAATTTTTGGAGGACAACCCACAAGCAAAATTATTAGGACTATCAGCTACACCAATAAGACATGACGGAGCAAATGTTGTTGAAAGAATTTTCAAAGATGCTGTTGCAAGTCAAAAGTCCCTGCTAGAAGCAATTGAAGAAGGAATAATATATCCACCAAAATATGTTGTGCCAGATTTTGTAAGAGAAGACGAATTAAAAACTCTGCTTGAACAAATTGAACAAGCTGAAGGAGCAAGAAAAGAAGAATTAAAAGCAATGTATGATGAATTAGCTTTAAAATCTGCAAATGCTCCTGGTATACCGCAACTTATGGAAGAAAATATAAGCGAAAAAGATGGAAAGTATATTATATTTTGTAAAGATATAAGTGACATGAAAGAAAAAATGGCTAATGCTAAAGAATGGTTTGGAAAAATTGATGAAGAACCAGAAATATATGGTATTAGTTCACAGGATAATACAAGTGTCGAACAGTTACAGAGTTTTAATAACTCAAAATCTAGCCATTTAAAATTGATGTATTGTGTTGGAATGATTGATGAAGGAGTTCATTTGAATAATGTTTCAGGAGTTATTCTAGCTACTAAAACTGAAAGCAGACCAGTATATACGCAAAGAGTAGGAAGATGTATATCAAGTAAAAAAAATGGAAAACAGGCTATAGTTATAGACTTAGTAAATAATAATGAAATTTTAAGCAATAAAGAAGAAGTAGAATATGGATATGAAATAAATGATATAGAAGCTTTACAACAATTAATAGATTGGATAAATAACAAAAATAATGGAAAACTACCAGAATATTCTGCCGAAAAATCACTAAAAGAGAAAACAATGGCAAAGAGAATGGCTAGAATAAATAATAAATATCTAAAATATGCTCAAAATCAGGAAATGATAAATGAGCTTGATAAAGAAGAACAGGAAAAAATACAAGATATAATAGAATTAGGAAGCGAGATAGGATTATTTAGTGAAGCCATAAAACTAGATCTTAGTGATGAAGAGAAGAAACAGGAAGATTTGATTAATCAGTTTACAGACGGAATTGCTATAAAAGGTGTAAGAAAAGATTTTGTGAAATTATTGCAAGAAAGACTAAGGGAAGAAACTTTTAAAGAAGTAATGCAATTTTGCGAGAAAAATGGAAGATTACCAAGAGGGTATAATGGAACAAAAGTTATACTTACAGAAGAACAAATTTATGAAAAAAATCTATGTGGCAGGTGGTATAGAAGTGCTGAAAAACAGATAGTAGATAAATATGCAGGAGTACCGATAGAAAAAGTACCTGAGGAATATAAAGCGATTGTAAAACAAGTGAGAAAATATGGATATAGCATAGAAGAAAAAGTAACAACTTATCAAGAGATAATGCAATTTTGCGAGAAAAATGGAAGATTACCAAAAGCGTATAGTAGCATGAAAGCTACTACAATGACAGAAGAACAACTTTATGAAAAAAATTTACATACTAGGTGGGCGGAAAGCAGTGAAAAACAAATAGTAGATAAATATGCGGGGATATCAATAGAAAAAGTACCTGAGAAATATAAAGCGATTGTAGAACAAGTGAGAAAATGTGGATATAGCATAAAAGAAAAGTTAACAACTTATCAAGAGATAATGCAATTTGGAGAGAAAAACGGAAGATTACCGATATCGTATAGCAAAATGAAAGATGCTACAATGACAGAAGAGCAACGTTGTGAAAGAAGATTATATGCCAAGTGGTATAGAAGTGCTGAAAAACAGATAGTAGATAAATATGCAGGAGTACCGATAGAAAAAGTACCTGAGGAATATAAAGCGATTGTAAAACAAGTGAGAAAATATGGATATGGCATAGAAGAAAAATTAACAGATTATCAAATGGTAATGCAATTTTGTGAGAAAAATGGAAGATTACCAAGAGGGTATAGTGGAAGAAAAGCTACACCTACAAAAGAGCAATATTGTGAAAGAAGATTATATGACAGATGGTACAAAAGTCCTGAAAAACAGATAGTAGATAAATATGCAGGTATTCCAACAGAAAAAGTACCTGAGGAATATAAAGCGATTGTGGAACAAGTGAGAAAATATGGGTATGGAATAGAAGAAAAATTAACAGGCTATCAAATGGTAATAAAATTCTGCGAGAAAAAAGGAAGATTGCCAAGAGGGTGTAGAGGAACAAAGGCTACACTTACAGAAGAACGATTTTACGAAAAAATATTATATGCGAATAGTTGGCTTAGAAGTGCTGAAAAGAAGATAGTAGATAAATATGTAGGCATTCCAATAGAAAAAATACCCGAAGAAGATAGAGCAATTGTAGAACAGGTGAGAAGCTATGGCTATCTTGGAAATGCAAAAAAAAGTGCAAATAGCCTCGGCAAAGCTGTAGGAAAGGCTGTAACAGTAACAGAAATACAACAAGCTAACGAATTTCTAAATACAATAACACAAGATAAAGAAAAAAGAGAGGAACAGGAATAGGCAATATGGTAGAAGCAAAAATAATTAATTATAAAAAAGCTCTTGTAGAAGTTGACGCAGTTCTAAGTTGTTTAGACTATCATGAATATAAAAAAATACCGACCAATATTATAAATGCAATTGAAAACAACAAAGATGAAGAATACATGTATGAATATGATGAAGAACTAGAATATGAAGATTGGTCGCTGATGCCAGAAACAAAAGCAATTTTATATAATATTTTTAAACAATATCTAGCAACAGAAGAACAAAGAAAATATTTGCAACAAAAAGAAAGACTGGAAAATTATAAAATAGAGAGCGAGAAAATAAAAAAATATAATTCGGAAAATTTGTTTAAAAAAGAAAAAGGGCAAGAAACAGAAAAAGTTGTACAGGAAGAAAACAATAAGTTAATTGTAAAAAGGGATTTAAGCTTTAAGAAAATTCTGGCAAAATTAAAATCAATATTTAGATTTATAAAAGGACTGTAAAAGGTCCTTTTAATTTTTTCACGATGAGTATATATTGTAATCAAGGTATGCATGAGTATATTACATGAGATAAGACTTTATCATTGATTAGTAAAGATAAATGTGTTAAAATTAACTAGACAAAATAATAGTAAGGTTAGAATAATTGACACCTCAGTAACGAGGGAGAGATGTTATTGCTAAAACCAATTAAAATTTATGGAACATGGGATGAAGGTATTGTAATTGACTATCATATGTTAAAGAGTAAATTTTTAGGCTATGATGAAAATGGAAAAGAAAAGTTTGAAAATGTAAGAACAGAGATAGGCGAATTGCTTTATAGATATAAGTACAAAAAAGATAAAAAATGTCTAAGTGATATCATGAAAATTGTAACAGATATTTTAGATAACTGGAAAATAAAAGAACAGTTTGATGTTGTAATACCAATACCTCCAACAAATAAAAATAGGGTGTATCAACCAGTTTATGAAATTGCAAAACAAGTATCTAATTATTTGAAAAAAGAATGCAAAATTGATGTGCTATATAAGAAAAATAAGTTGCAAGCGAAAGATGGAAAGGATATAAGCAACTCAATTAAACAAATTAGAAAAATAGAGAAACCATCAAATGTGCTAATTATAGATGATTTATATGGCACTGGTGCAACACTAAATGAAGCTTGTAAAGCTTTAAGAAAAGATGATAACGTGAAGAAAATATATTGCATGGTCTTAACAAAAACGAAAGGAGAATAAAAGTGAAAGTTTTTATTGCAGGACCGAGAATTGTTAATGAGTTAGATGAGTGTGTAAAACAGAAATTAGAGAATATATGCACAAAACAATATGAGGTTTTTGTTGGCGATGCTGACGGCATTGACAGTTGTATTCAAAAGTATATGCAATCAAAAAATTACAAAAATGTAACTATATTCGCTAGTAACGGAATAGCAAGAAATAATTTTGGCGGTTGGAGAGTTGAATGCGTCAATGTAGATCATAATATAACAGGTTTTGAATTTTATATTCAAAAGGATTTAGAGATGGCAAAACAGGCGGACATAGGATTCATGATTTGGAACGGGAAGAGCAGAGGAACTTTTAACAACATTGTAAATTGTATAAAATTAAATAAAGAAGTAATTATATATTACTTAACAAAAAGAAAATTTTATCACATAAAAACAATGGATGATTTATATAAATTTTTAGATGTAAATGTAAAACTAAATTATAAATTAAAAAAACTACTACCAGAAAAAGAGACAACAGAATATATACAAGCTTGCTTATTTTAGTGAAAAGGACTGTAAAAGGTCCTTTTAATTTTCACATTTTTCTTTATGTACACATAATATATATCAAAAAAAGAAAGGTACATAGGTGAAAATATATGGCAAGTTTTATAATAGAAGGAGGAAAAAGATTAGAGGGAGAAGTAGTAATTTCTGGTTCGAAAAATGCCTCATTGCCAATAATTGCGGCTAGTATTCTTAGCGGAAAAAAGACAACTCTTTATAATGTCCCAAACATTCATGACACGCAAGTTACTTTAAAAATTCTGAAATATTTGGGCTGTAAAGTAAAAAAGACTAACGGTAAAATTGAAATAGATACGAAATACATACAAAAAAATGATATTCCGGATTATCTTATGAGAGAAATGAGGTCAACTGTAATTCTTGCAGGGGCTTTGATTGGAAGATTTAAGGATGCAAGTTTTTCATACCCGGGGGGCTGTGATATTGGAGCCAGACCTATTGATTTACATTTAAAGGCTTTTAAAAAATTAGGCATAAATATTGACGAAGAGTATGGATTTATTAGGTGCAGTTGTGATAAAATAAAAGGGGCAAATATAGACCTAGATTTTCCAAGTGTTGGAGCAACTGAAAATATAATTCTTGCAACTGTTCTAGCAGAAGGAAAAACGATTATAACAAATGCTGCACGTGAACCAGAAATAGTAGATATGATAAAGATGTTGAAAAAGATGGGTGCAAATATTTCTGGTGAAGGAACAAATGTTATAGAAATTAATGGAGTAAAAGGATTAAAATCTGTGAAATACAGAGTTATGCCAGATAGAATAGAAGCTGGAACCTTTTTATGTGCAGGTGCAATAACAAAGGGAAAAGTAAAGATTTTAAATGTTATACCAGAGCAGATTGTTCCAATAATATCAAAATTAGAGGAAGCTGGCTGTAAGTTGACGGTTGAGAAGAATGCGGTTTTAATAGAAAATTCAAAAAGATTGAAAGCTGTCGAAATAAAAACCATGCCTTATCCGGGATTTCCAACAGATATGCAATCGATATTTGGAACAATATTAGCTGTTGCGAAAGGCACTTCGATTATAACTGAAACAATATTTGAAAATAGATTTAAATATTTGACAGAATTAAAGCGAATGGGTGCTAAAAACCAACAAGAGGGCAATGTTGCAATAATAACAGGAGTAAAAAGATTAGCAGGAACAAGTATAAACAGTACAGATTTAAGAGGTGGAGCATCTTTGGTATTGGCTGGATTGCAGGCAAAAGGTATAACAAAGGTAAAAAATATAGAATATATTTTAAGAGGATATGAAAATTTTGATAAAAAATTGAATAAATTAGGAGCGAATATACAAATAGAAGAAGGTGAATGAATGAAAACAAAACAGAAAAAGGACGAAAGTAAACTATATGATTTTGACTATGAGTCTAAAGAAGAGAAAAAATTGAAGGCGAAGCGTAAAAAGGCAGTGAAAAAATCTGCCTCTAAAGAAGCAAAAAAAGAAGCAAATGGAAAACATGGACAAGTTCCAGAAAAGAAAAGATATGAAGATGAAATAATAATTGGAGTTACAAGATATCCAGAGAAAAAACAGACAAATAATCAAAAAAACACAAAAAAAGTTAATAAAAAGTTTCAAAAAAGAAGGAAGAATGAAGAAAACAGAGAAAAATATAATGTGGGGCAAATTAACAAAAAAAGTAAAAGACAAGACGACAAATATTATATACAGCAAGATGAAGAGTATAATCATAAAAACAATAAAAAAATAAAAAAGCAAATAGATGAAAATGACCCACAGAGAATTATAAAAAGAAAAAGAAGAAATAAAGTAATAAAAATAATATTGCTAACAATATTGATTATATCTGCAATTATTGCATTGCTTTTGTCTCCTGTTTTCAACATTCAAACAATAGAAGTAGTAGGAAACAAGCAAATATCAAAAGAAGAAATTAAAAGTTTATCTGGCATTGAGATATATGAAAATTTGTTTAAAGTAATAAATAAAAAGGTTGAAAATAACATTAAAGAAAATGCATACATAAATACAGTAAAAGTAAGCAAGAAAATTCCAGATACAATACATATTGAAGTAGAAGAAAGAGAAGCAAGTTATATGCTGGAGTATGGTAATGGCTTTGTATATGTTAACAATCAAGGTTATATGCTAGAGATATCAAGCATAAAAAAGGAGCTTCCAATACTTATTGGAATATCAACTTCAAAGGAAGATTATAAAGCTGGAAATAGACTTAATGAAGAAGACTTAATAAAACTAGGAACTGTAATAAAAATTATGAATTCCGCACAGACGAATGGAATTGCAAGTTTAATTACAAAAATAGATATAAGCAATGAAAATAATTATACTTTATTTTTAGAAAAAGAGAGAAAAACAGCATATTTAGGAGATTGTAGCAACCTAGAAACCAGAATGCTTTTCTTAGTTGGAATACTTGAAAAAGAAAAAGAAAATCCAGGCGAAATCTTTATAAATATGAACTTGAATACGGATGATGCATACTTTAGAGAGAGCGTTTAAAAGGAGAGATTTAGATTGAATAAAAAACAAATAGCAATTACTTTGGGAATAGTATGTTTAATACTTACGATGTTTGTAGTAATTCAAATAAGGACAACAAATAATGCAAACAAAGTTGTATCACAAACATTTACTAGTAACGATTTAAGAAATCAAGTTTTAAAGTGGAAAGAAAGATATGACATAACATATGCAGAGCTTCAATCATCAGAAAAAAAGCTAGAAGATGTTAGACAACAAGCAAGTGAAAACACAGATGGTTCAGATGAGAAAGAAGCAGAATTAAAGAAAAATAATATATTAATTGGATTAACAGATGTTACAGGAGAAGGTGTTATTGTAACACTAAAAGACAATAATACTGTTACAGCAGATAGCAACATATTAGATCCAAGCATGGTAATTGTGCATATGCCAGACATTTTAGGCGTAATAAACGAGCTTAAAAATGCTGGTGCAGAAGCAATATCTATAAATGACCAAAGAGTAGTTTCTACAACATCATTAACATGCGAAGGAAATATAATTAATATAAATGGCGAAAAAATTAGTTCTCCATTCGTTATAAAAGCAATAGGAAGTTCAATATACATGAACTCTGCTTTAACAAGGGCTGGAGGAACTATAGAGTATTTAAATAGATATATACAAGCATCGGTAAAAACATCGAATAATATTACAATAGGCAAATATACGGGTGTGCTTAACCCTAAATATATAAAATATACAGAGTAGAGAGGTGACAGAACTTGAAAATAAAATTTGACAAAGCCAATATAACAATGTCAATAAGCATATTACTCGTATGTGTTATTCTTGTATCTATATCGTTTATACAGTTTAAAACAGTTGAGCAAGTAAATGAAACAGATATAGAAAATATGAGAGATGAAGAATTAAGAGAGCAAATTTCTTCATGGAAGAGTAAATGGGAAGAAGCAAATGAAAAATTAGAAGATACAAATACAAAAATAAGTGAATATCAAACTAAAATAGAAAGCAATGAAGAAGCGTCTGAATTATTAGATGAAGAATTGAAAAAATCACAATTATTACTTGGAACAACAGATGTTACAGGTGAAGGAGTGGTAGTTACATTAACAGATACAGAAGAAAGTAGTGTTACGGCAGATGACTTAATAACATTGGTAAATGAATTAAGATTTGCAGGAGCAGAGGCTATTTCTATAAATGGCGTAAGAGTTATGCCAATGACAGATATTGTAGACATAGACTCATATATCATAATAAAACCATCTCAGAGAATTGTTTCGCCTTATGTTGTGAAAGCAATCGGAAACCAAACATATTTGGTTAGTACATTATGTCTAAAAAATAGTGGATATGTAGACAAATATAACAATAGTGGAAAATCTGTAAAATTAGAGAAACAAAGAAATATAAAAATTACAAAATATACAGGAAATATGGATATTAAATATATGAAGGAGGTTACAAGTAAATGATATTAATAGCAATAATTATAGGATGTTTAATAGGAGCATTAATAGGAATGTATGCACCTATGGTATCGTACACATATTCGGGATATTTAGCTATTGCTATAATAGCAGCATTAGATTCTGTTTTTGGAGGAATTGTTGCAACTCTAAAAAAGAACTTTAACCTTACAATCTTCATAACTGGATTTTTTGGTAATGCAATTCTTGCAATTTTACTTACGATATTAGGACAAAAATTAAATGTAGACATATATTTAGCTGCAATTATAGTGTTTGTTGGAAGAATGTTTACAAATTTAGCTATAATTCGTAGATATTATATTGATATAGTTATGAAAAAAATAGAAGATAAAAAGAGCAAAAAAGACAATTTAAAGGAAGAAAAAACAGAATAAAAAATAATAAGATTTTTATTACAAAAATATTACAAAAATATAACAAAACTATTGACTTTTTTTTCAAAATATAATAAAGTTAGAAGCAATAAAAAAGCAGTAAATTGGAGGAGTTAATTTTGGCAATCGGAGATATAATAGTAGGTATAGATATAGGATCCTCAAAAATTAGCTTAGTTGTAGGAGAAGTGAACAATTTTAACCAGGTAGAGCTTGTCTATACAGTGGAACATAAGTGTAAAGGGATTAAAAAAACAAAAATAATAGATGAAGACGAAATAGCAAATGCAATAGTAAAGTCAATTCAGGATGCTGAAAGAGAAGCAGAAATAAAAATAAATTCGGCATATTTAACAATAGCTGGAAAGTATGTAACAATAGTACAAAATAGCATTACAAAAAATATAAAAGACAAATTTTCTGGAGTTTCTGTAAAAGATGTATCATCAGCATTATTACAGGTTAAAGACATAGATGTACCTGATGGAAAGAGCATAATTGACATAGTAACAGATAAATTTATATTAGATGATGGAAGAGCGGTTGAAGATCCAGTTGGAAACCTAGTTTCTTCATTCACAGTAAATGCTCAGGTTATATTGGGGGATAGAGAATACATAAAACAACTATCTAATATATGCAAAAAAGCCGATATAGACATAGATGGAATTATTCCAATAACATTAGCAGAACGTAATTTAATATTAGATACAAACGAGCTAAATGATAATGTTATGATAATTGACATTGGCGCTGGAAATACAGAAATAGGTATATTCGAAGGTTCTGCATTTGAATACACAAATACAATACCATTAGGGGGAGATAACATCACAAAAGATGTTCAAATGGTATTGAATATTTCTGAGGAAGAGGCAGAAAAGCTAAAAAGACAGTATGGATTGGCAATGAAATCATATATAGATAATGATAACGAAATAGTACTAAATACTGTAGAAGATGCCAAAAATAAAGTGATTAAAAGCTCTGAATTGATAGAAATAATTGAAGCAAGAATAGAAGAAATATTTACATTAATAAACAAAGACATAACAAATCAAGGTATAAAACCACGAATTAATAATGTCGTTTTAACAGGACAAGGAATAACAAATATAAGCAAGAGTGATGTGGCTGGTAAAGTAATATTAAATATCCCTGTAAAATTTGCAACAGGAAGATTAATAAGCACAGTAAGACCAGAATACAGAACAGCATTTGCCTTAGTTAGATACATAGCAGCAAGACCATTTGCAAAGAGTGTATCGAGCAGTATAGATTCTAATTCAAACGAAAGCTTTTTCACAAAGATTATGGATAGAATAAAAGAATTTTTTTATTCGTAAGATAAAAATGGTACAAAAGACGCGGAATATAGATAAATAACAATAAAAATAGTAGGGAGGAAAAACTTTATGATGATGGATAGTAGTGTTGACGAGAACACAATGGCAGACGGAACAGCAACCATAAAAGTAATTGGTGTTGGAGGAGCTGGAACAAACGCAGTAAACAGAATGGTGGACTCAGGAATAAGAGGAGTAGAATTTATAGCTGTTAACACAGATAGACAAGCTTTACTTCTATCAAAAGCTTCATCAAAAATTCAAATTGGAGAAAAAATTACAAGAGGACTAGGTGCAGGAGCGAACCCTGACATTGGTGCTCAAGCTGCTGAAGAGAGCAAAGCTGAAATAACAGAAGCCTTAAGAGGAGCAGACATGGTGTTTGTTACAGCCGGAATGGGTGGAGGAACAGGAACAGGTGCTGCCCCAATAGTTGCTTCATGCGCAAAAGAAATGGGAATATTAACAATAGGTGTTGTTACAAAACCATTTACATTTGAAGGAAAGAAAAGATTAACTCAAGCAGAGAGAGGAATTGAAAGTTTAAAAGGCAAAGTAGATACTTTAGTAGTAATTCCAAACGACAAATTATTACAAGTAATAGATAGAAAAACATCAATAGTAGAAGCCTTCAAAATGGCTGACGACGTATTAAGACAAGGTGTACAAGGTATATCTGATTTAATTGCTATACCAGGACTTGTAAACTTAGACTTTGCAGATGTAAAGACAATAATGCTTAATACAGGTATGGCACACATGGGAATTGGAAGAGCATCTGGAGAAAATAGAGCAGAAGATGCAGCAAAACAAGCTATCCAAAGTCCATTACTAGAAACATCTATAGAAGGTGCAAGAGGGGTTATCATCAATATTACAGGTGGAAGCAATTTAGGATTACACGAAGTAAACACAGCAGCTGAATTAATTCAAAGAAGCGTAGACCCAGAGGCCAATATCATCTTTGGTGCTGTTATAGACGAAAGCCTAGATGAAGATATAGTAATAACTGTTATTGCAACAGGATTTGAAAAAGAAGATGAAAAAGTTCCCTCAATTGGAGAAATAACAAGCAAGAGCTGGTCACCAAAGACTTCGACAATATCATCAGATACATCAAGCTCAAGCGGAGACCTTGATATCCCTACATTCTTAAGAAAAAATAAAGGGAAATAAACAAAATATTTTTACTTTTTTGAATATACATGATGAATAGAATATAATTAGAAAAGAAATAATCTAAATTTGTAGATTATTTCTTTTTTTCGTGCACAAGATATGACAAACTTTTGAATTTAAAAAAGGTATAATACTAAATACGATATGACTAAATATAAGAAGGTGAGAAGGTGACAATATATCTTGATATTATTTTTGTAGAAAATATTTTAATGAATTATATTATTCTTTTTGCTACACTCGTTATATTAAAAGTGAAAAATAAGTGGCAACAGATACGATTGTTAGTGTCTGGAGTAATTGGAAGCGCATATGCCATCATTGTATATTTAGACATACTTTCAATATATTCTGGAATAACTGCAAAGGTCATATTATCAATAGTAATGGTATATGTAGCATTTAATCCCCAAAGCATAAAACAACTATTCAAACAATTATTAATATTCTATTTAATATCATTTATATTTGGGGGCTGTACATTTGCATTAATATATTTCATTAGACCAGAAAACGTTCAAATGCGAAACGGAGTATTTGTAGGAATGTATCCAATTAAGGTTGCTATAATTGGTGGAGCAATAGGCTTTATAATTACTCAAATAGCTTTTAAAATAAATAAAAATAAGCTTAATACGAAAAATACGATTTTTGACATACAAATATATTATGAGGATAAAACAATCAATATAAAAGCCTTACTGGATTCTGGAAATATGTTAAAAGACCCAGTAAGCGAAATACCGGTAATAATTATAGAAAAGGAAATTATGTATAAAATAATACCCAAAAATATTTTGGATTATATAGAAAAAATAATGAAAGGAGATGAGGCTGAAGCAAATTATGACATTCAAAACTACATATCAAAAATACGAATGGTGCCATTTATGTCCATAGGAAAAGAAAATGGAATGTTAGTTGGAATTAGACTTGATAAAATAAAAATTCAAACAGAAGATATAGATGTAGAAAGAAAAGATGTAATAGCTGGAATATACGATAAAAAAATAACAAAGGACAATAAATATAATGCACTTATTGGATTGAATTTGCTAGAAACGGAAAAAGAATTATATCAATCCAAATGTTAGGAAAGGAAAGTGATTGCATTGAATTTACTACAAATATTGAAAAATAATGCGAATATATTGTATGCGAAGTACATAAAGAAAGATGATATTGAAACATTACCAATATTCTACATAGGAGGAAGTCAGACTTTGCCTCCTCCACTATCACCAGCAGAAGAGGAAGACGCAATAAAAAAATTGGCTAATGGTGACCTAGAGACTAGGCAGTTGTTGGTAGAAAGAAATTTGCGATTAGTAGTGTATATTGCTAAAAAGTTTGAAAATACTGGGACGCGGAATAGAGGATTTAATTTCAATTGGAACAATTGGATTAATGAAGGCAATAAACACGTATGACACGAGTAAAAATATCAAACTTGCAACATATGCGTCAAGATGCATAGAAAATGAAATACTTATGTATTTGAGAAGAACGAATAAATTAAAAGGAGAAATTTCTATAGACGAACCACTTAATCAAGACGGAGATGGCAATGAATTATTGTTGTCAGATATACTTGGAACAGATTATGATTCTATATCTAGAGGACTGGAAGATGAAGTGGATAAAAAACTGTTGAAAGGAGCAATTGCAAAATTAAATTCGCGTGAGAAAAACATAATGGAATTAAGATTCGGCTTTATTACAGGAAACGAAAAAACACAAAAAGAAGTTGCCGACATGTTGGGAATATCACAGAGTTACATATCTAGACTTGAAAAGAAAATAATAAGCAAAATGAGAAAAGAAATACTTAGTAAAACAGGTTAAAGTATAGAAAACTTCTTTTAGGAAATAATATAAACAAAATATTTCCAAAAGGAGGTTATTTGTTTGATTAACAAGGTAGAAATCTGTGGAGTAAACACATCAAAATTACCAGTGCTATCAAATGAAGAAAAAAATAGATTATTAAATGAAATAAAGAAAGGAAATAAAGAAGCTAGAGAAGAGTTCATAAACGGGAATTTAAAATTAGTGTTGAGCGTTATTAAGAGATTCTATGGAAGAGGAGAAAATTTAGATGATTTGTTTCAAATTGGATGTATAGGATTAATAAAGGCAATGGATAATTTTGATCTGGACTTAAATGTACAATTTAGTACTTACGCTGTGCCAATGATTGCTGGAGAAATAAGAAGATATTTAAGAGATAATAATATGGTAAGAGTAAGTAGATCGGTAAGAGACTTGGCTTATAAGGTACTTGCAGTGAGAGAAAAAGCGTTAAGGGAAAACAAGAAGGAACCTACGATAGATGAAATTGCAAAAGAATTGGGAGTAGAAAAAGAAGAAATTGCATTTTGCTTGGATGCAATACAAGATCCGGTTTCACTGCAAGAACCAGTGTATGGAGATGATACAGAAAATATATATGTAGAAGACCAAATAAAAGACAAGAAAAATAGTGATGAAAATTGGGCAGATGATATAACATTATTAGAGGTAATGAAAAAATTAAAAGAAAAGGAGAGAAATATCATAAACAAAAGGTTCTTTGAAGGACGAACACAGATGGAAGTTGCAGAAGAAATTGGAATTTCACAGGCACAGGTATCACGATTAGAAAAGAATGCTATTGAACATATAAAGAAATTATATAATTAACACTTTGGTAATCTTCCTAGAAAAGAATCATATAATAATTCTAGGAGGAAATTTTTATGACTGGAAAAGGACTGGATTTTAAGCATAAAGAGGTTGTTAATATTAATACTGGAAAAAGGCTGGGATATGTGCAAGATGTATGTGCCGACTTAAACACGGGGTCGATAACATCAATTATTGTACCTGGTGAAAGCAAGTTGGCAAGCATGTTTTCAAACAAAAACGATATAGTCATACCGTGGGAAAAAATACACTGCATAGGGGACGACATTATACTTGTAGACATTTAAAAATAAAAATAGACAAAAATATTAAAAAAATTTAAAAAAGGTGTTGACAAAGAATATGGTCTGTGGTATTATAAGAATGTACCGAGAAACGAGTGAAAATAATAAATATTTTTAGAACGTAAATTAGTAAAAACAAGAGAGCAATTTAAGAAAAAACAACAATTACTAGTTTATTATTTTGCCCTAAAAAACAGTATAAAAAATAATTTGAAAAAAATTAAAAAAACTGTTGACAAAACAAAATAAAGATGGTACAATATGAAACGTTCCACAGCGAAGAGCTGAAGAACAAGAGCACATTGAAAAGTAAACAATAAACCTTTGAAAAAAGACCAATAGCGGTAGTTAATTTGTACTACCATAAAAAACAAATTTAATGAGCTTTAAAACTTAAAGATTTAGATTTATAAAATGTTGAAAAACATTAAATATAAATACCATAAATATGAGAGTTTGATCCTGGCTCAGGATAAACGCTGGCGGCGCACATAAGACATGCAAGTCGAACGGAAGTCGTTATAAAAAGGATTGAAGATTTATCTGATTGAGATTTTATAACAATGGCTTTAGTGGCGGACTGGTGAGTAACGCGTGAGCAACCTGCCTACTAGAGGGGAATAACAGTGAGAAATCATTGCTAATACCGCATATGCCATGAACATCACATGATGAAAATGGGAAAAGAGTAATCTGCTAGTAGATGGGCTCGCGTCTGATTAGATAGTTGGTGGGGTAACGGCCTACCAAGTCAATGATCAGTAGCCGGACTGAGAGGTTGAACGGCCACATTGGGACTGAGATACGGCCC
>ENA-UOJM01001296-UOJM01001296.1-human-gut-metagenome-genome-assembly--contig:-P116-NODE-1296-length-23896-cov-5.867329_pt1 | contig 23896 bp, 19 predicted proteins | sample MGYA00242349_ERZ723896 | MGnify/ENA metagenome assembly ERZ723896 | reverse complement strand
GCCTTCAACACCCTGAAGGCTACCATGGTCGAGTATGACAAGAACTCCACCGTCACCGTTGGCAACATCACCATCAAGGAGCAGTCCGACGCCAAGGAGATGGCCAACACCGCTAAGAACGAGACCATCAAGGACGACCACAAGATGCAGTTCGCTGAGAAGTACTTCACCGACCTGAAGCTGAACAGCAACGCTCACGACGACTTTGCCCGTCCCGCCAACCAGTGGAAGGTCAAGGCTGAGGAGATCGGCACCTATGCTCAGACTCCCGATGCTACCTACACCGCTAAGGTGAAGTCCACTGACATTTACAAGGATCTGGCTCTGGGCTCTGCTATCGAGAAGAAGGACGTCAAGATCTACGTTGACGGCGTTGAGAACGACTCTGCCGCTCCCGTTGCTATCCGCAAGGGCAGCGACACCAAGGTTGGTGTTTCCGGCAACGGCGTTCTGACCGAGGTCTTCTATGATGACGATGCTGATACCATCACCATCACCCAGGTCAACACCTATGTGGGCACCATTGTCAAGACCGTCAAGGCCACCGACAAGAAGGATGCTTATGTTGTCGTGAGCCCCGAGACTGCTCTGGACGGCAGCACCGGCTTCACCGGCAACAAGAACTTCGAGACCAACGAGAAGTTCGACGATGACGCTTACGTTCTGTACACCTACTCCAAGGATACCAATGAGATCAAGTCCGTTGCTCTGGCTACCAAGGTCGAGGGCACTGTGACCCGCGCCGAGAACGACAAGGAGAACATCAAGGACGCCAAGGCTCTGACCATCGGCGACACCAAGTACAAGGACTCCCAGAAGGTCGCTGGCGATAAGCTGGGCGATATCTCCGTGGACGAGAGCTACACCGTCTATCTGGATGCCTATGGCTACATGATCTATGTTGAGCGCGTTGACGAGATCGGCGATTATGCTCTGCTGGTCGAGGCCCAGGGCGGCAACCGCTTCCAGGACAAGAAGGCCGTTCTGGTCTTTGCTGACGGCACCTCCAAGCTGGTTGACACCAAGAAGGACTACACCGATCCCGAGAACCTGGATATGGTTGATGCCAACGGCAATGATGCCACCGGCTCTACCGATTTCACCATCGTTACCTACAAGGTCGATTCCGACAACGTTTACACCCTGCGTGCTGTGTCCTCTAAGCAGAATAACGACAGCTACAACGTCACCACTGCTGTGACTAATGCTGCCAGCGATGCCAACTTCAAGCTGACCAGCGACAAGGCTGGCATTGCCGTGAAGCCCGATGATGCTCAGCGTGCCACTACCGTTACCGCCAACAGCGCTTCTCAGTTCGTGGTCCGCGAGGCCAGCCACGCTGATATCCTGGCCGACGACGACTGGGATGCTTACACCGGCATCAAGAACGCTCCCGACATTACCGCTGCTGCCAATACCCAGGTGAACAATAAGACTCAGTATAACACCGTCAGCGCATACTACTACTGCAAGGACGGCAAGATGGTCACCATTATGTTCATCGTGCCCGAGGCTGATGTTGACGTGAACGGCAGCATCAACAAGCAGATCTTCTTCGCTGATGACGCTTCCAACCTGATCCACGACAAGGCCGGCGACTACTTCGAGTACACCGCCATCGTCAACGGCGAGATCAAGACCGTGAAGGTCGACGAGAACGTCAAGGCTGACAAGGCCGCCAAGAACCTGTCCGGCGAGCTGTTCAAGAGCTATACCGTGGATAAGGACGGCTTCATCACCAAGCTGACCTCCTACGACAATAGCGAGGTGTACGGCACCGGCCCCAAGGGCGAAGAGAAGGGCGTTATCAATGGCGCCGTGGGCATCGACAAGACCTCCAAGGAGTACACTGTCAAGATCGCTGGCGAGACCATCACTGTTGATGAGAACGCCAAGATCTTCTATGTCAACACCGATGACGAGATCTCTGAGTCCTCTTACAACGGCATTGCCCAGGACAATACCGCCTATGTCTATGCCTATGTGGAAGACTACATGGTCAAGACCCTGGTCATCTATGAGCAGGAGAGCAACGACGGCCCCAAGAACATGACTGTTTCTCTGGACAAGACCGGCACCCAGACCACTACCGTGGGCACTGAGCTGGTTGTGACCGCTACCGCTACTTCCGATAACAGCAACGCTGTTGGCTATCAGTGGTACAAGAAGACTGGCGCTTCCGTCACTCTGAACGCCAAGACCGGTAAGGTCACTGGCGCTACCAAGGTTGCCGGTGCTACCGACAAGGCCTTCACCGCTCCTACTGATGCTGTCAGCACTGGCGATACCTACTTCTGCGTTGTTGAGTTCTACAACAGCAAGCTGGACCAGGAGACTGCTTATGCCAAGAGCGAGGGTGTTACCGTTAAGGTCAACGCCGCTCCTGCCGCTACCATGACTGTTGTCATCAACTATGAGCTGAACGGCACTGTCATCAAGCAGGCTCCCAAGACTGTTACCGAGTCTACTACCAAGGGTTACGCGGAAGTGACTGCTGATGCTATTTCTGGTTATAATATCGTCAGCGCCAACCCCCAGCTGGTTCCCTTCGCTGCTAACGGTTCTGCTACCGTGACCTTCGTTGTGGAAACCGCCTAATCAAAGTACATTTGTACTGCGATAACAGAAAGCCCCGCGCCGAAAGGCGCGGGGCTTTCCTTATTTATTTCCGTCCGTAAATATTCACGGTGGTCCCGCTGGAGATAACCGCCGTTTTTCCGCTGGAAACGGTCAGATATACGCCGATTCCCGTGACGTCCTTATAGAGCATCCCGACGTTGACGGCAGAACCGGAGAAGGTCGTGCCCTCAACCGAAAGATTTTCGTTGAACAGCGGATGGAGTACGATCCCCATATGCGTGCCGTAGGCCGTCCGCACCAGATAATTATTATTGGGCGTGAAGAACAGATCGTAACTTTTCATGGAACCTTTGTATTCCAGTTGAAAAACCACATAGACTTCCGCCCACTGCGACCAGTCGATATTGATCTCCGCGCTGGCGTAATCGCTGCCCGTGGCCAGCGTCAGCGTCTGGATCAGCTGCAAACCCGCTTTTTTGCCCAGCGCCGTGTCCGCCGCCTCCCGCGCGGCCGTCTCCGCCGCCACGCCGTCAGCGTTGCTTTTCAGCGCCGCGTCGATGGCGGCGTTGTCGCGATTGAAGTCCTCCATCATGATGCGGTCCGTCTTTTCCCACTGGGTCAACTGAAAATTGGCTGTTTTGTTCATAGATAACATCCTCCTGTCACACGGATGTAACTTTTGGGGCGCCGCCGTGTGCCCACCCTGTATGAGGGGCGTTTGCTGCACGGTTTCGTGCAACGGAAGTGAAAAAACCGCCGCACCGTTCACGAATGGTTTACAAGTTTTTCATCTTCCCTTCAGATTTGGGGTGTATACTGCGTACATCAGCAGGCGAGAGAGCCGTTTCCCGGCCCCGCCGCTGATCCGAGAGAAAAAGCCATTCTTTCAAATACACCCCTACGGCCCACTGCCCGCCCGGGAGGAGTCCCAAACCGGCAGACCAACGATCCCGCCGCAGGCAAGCGGCGTGTTGATAGATCTTTTCATACATGACCTCTCCAAAGCAAGGCGGGGCGCCGGTTTTCCAAACCGACGCCCCGTTTTGCCGCGTTTTGCCCGCGAAACCTGTTGAAAAATGTCAGAACAGCCAAAAAGAAACGGCGGCGGCCAGCAGCGCGGACAGCAGGCCGTGGGTCAGCTTCCCCAGCAGACAGGGGGCGAGGGGGAGGTCCGTGCCGTCCAGAAGGGCGGCGGTCTGGCAGAGAACGGACAGCCCGCCCCATCCGGCGCACCCGGCGGCCAGCAGGAAACCGGTGCGGTCACAGGTCAGGAGGGGCGTCAGGGAGAACAGCTCCCCGCAGCCCACCGCCAAGGCCGCCCATGGGCCGGGGAGGGCCGTCAGGGGCGAGATCAGCACATAGAAGAACGTGACGAAGGCGCAGACGGAGAGCATGGTCCCGGCGCTGTCCCGGACGGATGACACAAAGGCCGCCGGCAGAGAGGGGGCCTGAAAGGAAATGGCGGGGGGAACGGTTTTCCGTCCCCGGCCCAGTCCCCGGAACAGCAGCCCGGTGAGGAGGGCGGCGCAGACGTGGATCAGCCAGAGCCAAAGGCCCGCCCGGACGCTGCCGAACACCCCCACGCCCAGCACACTGATGAGGAACACGGGGTTGGAGTTGTTGCAGAAGGTCAGAAGCCGCTCCGCCTCCTGCCGGGTCAGGTCCCCGGAGGCGTACAGCTCCGCCGCTGTGCGGGCGCCGATGGGATAGCCTCCTACCAGCCCCAGCAGCAGCGCGGACCCGGCGCAGCCGGGCAAGCGGAACAGGGACGCCATCAGGCCAGCCATATCGGGCGCCAGCCATTGTCCGAAGCCCAGCCGCACCAGCAGACCGGTGACGACCATGAAGGGGAACAGGGTGGGGATCACCGTCCCGGCGCAGAGGGTCAGGGCCTTGGCTGCCTCGAGCCGCAGCTGTCTGGCGTCCGCCAGAAACCAGACCAGGATCCCGCACAGGATCAGGCACACATCCGTCCGTATCCGCCGTTTCATACGCATCACCCGCTATACCCTATGCGGGGCGGGGGCGGTTCATACGGCGGGACAGGCAAGCCGGGGGGAATTTCCGCATAGAGTTCGGTGAGGTGAGAGCATGGAGAAAAAACGGGACCGGGAGCAGGGCGGTATTCTGGGCGGCGTGGCGGAGCTGTTTGACCTGCCGGTGGATGTGGTGGCGGGCCTGCCCCGATTGGAGCTGATCGGGAACCGGCAGCTATATCTGGAACGCCACACGGGCCTGCTGGCTTACAGCGATACGCAGATCGACGCCAACACAGGCTTCGGCGTTCTGCGGATTCGAGGGGAACGGCTGACGCTGGTGGCCATGACGGGAGAGGAACTGCGGATCGGCGGGAAAATCGACGGCGTGGAGTGGGTGTCATGCTGAAGGAGCTCATCAACAGGGCCCGGGGACAGGTGTGGCTCCGGGTGACGTGTCCCTACCCGGAGCGGGTACTGAATCTGTGCTCCGCCCGGAAGCTGGCCTTCTGGGATCTGGAATGGGAAGGGGCGGAGACGTTTACCTGCCGCATGAGCCGGGGGGATCACCGCGTCCTCAGCCGCGCGGCGGAAAAGCTGGGCTGCACGATCGAAATCATGCGGCGGGAGGGCGCGCCCTACACGCTGGCAAAGCTGCGGCACCGTCAGGCCTTGGCGGCAGGCATCGCGGCGTGCGGAACGGCGGTGCTGATCGGGTCCTTCTTCGTGTGGGATATTCAGATTGCCGGGAATGAAACGGTGCCGCGGGAGGTGATCCTGCGATCCTTGGAGAACAACGGCGTTCATCGGGGGTGCTTCGGCTTCGCCCTGAATGGGGAGGACATCCGCAACCATGTGCTGCTGGAGATCCCGGAGCTGAGCTGGGTGGCGGTGAACGTATCCGGCTGTCGGGCCAATGTGGAAGTCCGGGAGCGGCGGACGGCCCCGGAGCCGCTGGACCGGAAAATACCGTGCAATTTAGTGGCCCGGCGGGACGGACTGGTGTTGCGGGTGCAATCGTTGGGGGGCGTTCCCCAAGTGCTGAAGGGAATGTCGGTGACGGAGGGGCAGTTGCTGATCTCCGGTGTGGAGGACACAGGGACCTTCGGTACCCGGTTCACAGCGGGACTTGGGTCTGTGGAAGGGCGGACGTGGTACACCCTGACAGCCAACGTGCCCCTCACCGGAGCGGAAAAACGGTATACCGGACGGGAAAAGCGGCTCCGTTCCGTGATTTTCGGCAGCCGCAGGATAAAATTCTTTGCAAACAGTAGCATTGACAGCGGCCAGTGTGATAAAATAACCGAGAGAACGCCGGTTCGGGTGTGCGGTCTCCCGCTGCCGATCACATGGGAGACGGAGACTCTCCGGTTTTACGAAACGGAGCCGGTGACGGTCACGCAGGCCCGGCGGCAGAAGGAGACGGGGGCGGCGCTGGAAGCGTATCTCCACAGCCTTGTGGACCCCTACGGCGAGGTAACGGCCAGTCAGGTGGCCTCCCGGCTCCGGGGGGATGTCCTGACGGTGACACTGACGGCGGAGTGCCGGGAGGAACTCGGGACGCAGGCCCCTATTTATACAGCAAATGAACCGGACGGCGCGTCCGGATAACTTTAGGAGTGATGGCATGGAACAGAGGATCAGCATTGAGCGGATGGAGCAGGCAGTCAATATTTTCGGCTCCTTTGACGAGAACATCCGCCTGCTGGAAAAGGAATTTAATGTGACGGTGACCAACCGGGACGGCGAGCTGCGGATCAGCGGCGAGGCGGAGGACGTGATGCACGCCGCCAAAGCGGTGCAGGCCATGCTGACCCTGTCCTCCCGGGGGGAGGCACTGGGGGAGCAGAACGTCCGCTATATCATTGACATGGTCCGCACCGGCAAAGAGGAGCAGATCAGCGAGTTGGCGGGGGATGTGCTGTGCATCTCCGCCAAGGGCCGCCCGGTGAAGCCGAAAACGCTGGGCCAGAAGGAATATATCGCGTCGGTGCTGAAAAATACCGTTACCATCGGCGTAGGCCCCGCCGGTACCGGCAAAACGTATCTGGCGGTGGCGGCGGCAGTGCAGGCCTTCCGGGAAAATCAGGTGAACCGCATCATCCTCACCCGTCCCGCGGTGGAGGCCGGCGAGCGGCTGGGCTTCCTGCCCGGCGATCTGCAGAGCAAGGTGGACCCGTACCTCCGGCCGCTGTATGACGCCCTGTTTGATATGCTGGGGGCGGAGACCTATCAGAAATATCTGGAGCGGGGCAACATCGAGGTGGCGCCGCTGGCCTATATGCGCGGCCGGACGCTGGACGACAGCTTCATCCTTCTGGCCGAGGCCCAGAACACCAGCCGGGAGCAAATGAAAATGTTCCTGACCCGGCTGGGCTTCGGCTCGAAGATCGTCATTACCGGCGACGTGACTCAAATCGACCTGCCCGACGGCAAGCCCTCCGGTCTGCGGGAGGCCATGCGGGTGCTGAAAAAGGTGGAGGGCATCGGTATCTGCGAGCTGACCAACGCCGACGTGGTGCGTCATGTGATGGTCCAGCGGATCGTGAAGGCCTATGAAGAATACGAAACTGCCAAAAACGGCGGAAAGGGGAAGAAATAATGGCAAAACGGCACTATATTCCCATCACCGCCGACGTGCCGGGGGTGAATGAGGGCCAGCGGGCCTTTATCCGCAAGGTCATCCGCACCGCTCTGGCGGCAGAGGGGGTGGATTTTCCCTGTGAGGTGGACGTGCTGCTGACCAATGACGAGGCCATCCATCAGATCAATCTGGATATGCGGGAGGTAGACCGGGCCACGGATGTGCTCAGTTTCCCGGAGTTTGACCTGCAGCCCGGCGAGCTGCCCGGCGGGGAGGACGCCGACCCCGGCACCGGACTGGTGCCCCTGGGGGATATGGTGATCTCCATGGAGCACGTGGCGGCTCAGGCCAAGGAGTACGGCCATTCCAACCGCCGGGAACTGGCGTATCTGGTGGTGCACTCCGTGCTGCACCTGCTGGGCTATGACCATCTGGACGAAGGCCCGCAGAAAAAGCAGATGCGGGCAAGAGAGGAAGCTATATTGGCAGAACTGGGGATCACCCGGGAGGGGTAAAAGCAAGCAGGCCTTGCCCGCTGAAAGTCACGGCTTTGCCGTGAGGAATGTCCCCCACATTTTCTTTTTGTCTTGTCAAAAAGAAAACGTGCCGGACACGGTACAAAAGAAAAAGCGCTTGCGGGATGAGTTGACACATCCGTGTCAACTCACCCAAAACGAAGGGCTGACCGATACAGACTGCCGAGAAAGCCCGAAAGCCTTTACCGGCTGCGCGATACACTTACTCTGAAGAAGTGCGTATCCGCATTTGGATGTGCGGTTGAAAACCGGGGTGAAGAACCGGACTTGATCCAGCACAGCTTTCCGCGCTTTCCGCTTCGCTAAGCGCTGCCCTGTTCTATGAGGCGAGCGGGAGTGGCAGCGAAAAGAGGATCTGGAAAGGCTACCTTGTCACCAAAGGAAACATCCTTTCATATTCTGGACTGAGGTGATGGGATGAACGTATTTCGGGACGGCGTGATCGCCTTTTTCTCCGCCGTGGGGATGACCACGGTGGTGTGGCTGCTGGCAGGAGCGGTGCTCCACGCAGGGCGGCCCACGATCCCGGGGCTTTTACTGGTACTGCCTGTGCGGGGTGAGGCGTTAGCCTTGGAGCACGATGTCCGGGAGCTGCGCCGGGTGCGGAGCAGTCTGCCGGGGGCACAGATCGTCATTGCCGACTGCGGTCTGACGGCGGAGGCCCGGGGCCTTGCCGACTATCTGGCGGAGCGGGAGGACAACGCCGCCGTGGTGGACGGGGCGAATTTCCGGTTGGACGCCGGGAACGAGAGATAAAAATGCCGGTCAGGGGCCTTTCGCAAGAAGGGCTGCGCTGCACCGGCACGTTAAAGAGAGGAAGTCATGGAAGAACTGATCTGCCGGGAGGGTACGGTACATAGCGTTATTTTTCAGAACGCCGAAAACGGATATACGGTCCTCCGCCTCCTCACCGAGGAGGGGGAGGTCGTCACTGTGGTGGGATGTATCCCCTGTGTGGCGCCGGGAGAGCATCTGACCGTTACCGGTACCTGGGAGGTCCATCCTCAGCACGGCGAGCAGCTGAAGGCGCAGGAGCTGGAGCGGACGCTGCCGGAGGAGGAAGAGGATATCTTCGCCTACTTGTCCTCCGGCGTCTGCAAGGGCGTGGGACCCACCACCGCCCGGCGGATCGTGGACCGGTTCGGCCTGGAGACGCTGGATATTTTAGAGGCGGAGCCGGAACGGCTTCAGGCGATCAAGGGCATTACCGCGAAAAAGGCTATGGAGATCGGAGAACTGTTCCGTCAGCACATGGGCTTGCGGCGGCTGATGGAATTTCTCTCCCGGTATCAGCTGCCGCCGGTGCTGGCCATCCGGCTGCGGCAGCAGTATGGGGACGGGGCCATCCGGGTGGTGGAGAAAAATCCCTATCTGCTGTCGGACGATGTGTGCGGCGTGGATTTTTCCGTGACGGACACCATGGCGCTGTCCATGGGATTTGCAGAGGACTGCACGGAGCGCCTTGAGGCGGCCCTCACTTTTGAGTTGACCTATAACGAGAATAACGGCCATGTGTTTTTGCCGAAGGATAAGCTGCTTGCCGCCACCTGCCAGCTGTTGGGCTGCGGGGTCGAGCAGGTGGAAGCAGCACTGGACGCTCTGGCGGAGCATCATGCCGTGGTGATCCAGCGGATCGCCAATGTGGAGGCGGTGTATCTGCGGCGGCTGTGGGAGGCGGAGACCTCCGCCTGCGCCCGGCTGCTGGCGCTGCTGGAAATGGACGCCGATGAGAGCTGGTTCGCAGATCGGACCGTGGCGGAAATTGAGAAGGAACAGGGCATCACCTACGCCCCCTTGCAGCGGCAGGCGGTGGAGCTGGCGGCGAAAACCGGCGTCATTTTGCTGACCGGCGGCCCCGGCACCGGCAAGACCACCACCGTCCGGGGCATTGTGGCCCTGTTTCAGAAAATGGGGCTGAACATCGTGCTGGCGGCTCCTACGGGCCGGGCGGCGAAGCGCATGAGTGAGCTGACGGGCATGGAGGCTCAGACGGTCCACCGGCTGCTGGGGATGACATGGAATGAGGCGGCTCATCAGGTGACCTTCCAGAAAACGGAAAAGGAGCCGTTGGAGGCTGAGGCCGTCATTGTGGACGAGATGAGCATGGTGGATGTGTCATTGTTCTCCGCACTGCTGCGGGCGCTGCGCCCCGGCACCCGGCTGGTGCTGGTGGGAGATGCGGACCAGCTGCCCTCCGTGGGAGCGGGAAATGTGTTTTCCGACCTGATCCGCAGCAAAAAGATCGAGACTGTGTTTCTCCGGGAGGTGTTCCGGCAGGCGGAGCAGTCCGCCATCATCCGCAACGCCCACCGGGTCAATCTGGGCGAAAGCCCGGACCTGAAGGGGAATCAGGGGGATTTCTTCTTCCTCTGCCGTCGGGACGCCCAGCGGGCGGTGGCGACGGTGCTGGAGCTGTGCAAGACCCGCCTGCCGGACAATATGCACATCCCGGCGGAGCAGATCCAGGTGCTGACGCCCACCCGGAAGGGGCCTTGTGGCACCATCAACCTGAACCGGCTCTTGCAGGAGGCCCTGAACCCCAAGGCCCCCGGCAAGCGGGAGATCCTATGGGGGGAGCGGGTGTTCCGGGTAGGGGACCGGATCATGCAGACCCGGAATGATTACGATGTGGTCTGGCAGAAGGATGACGGCACCGTGGGCACCGGAATGTTCAACGGCGACGTAGGCCGCATCGCGGAGATCGACGCCGGGGGCGAATGGCTGGCGCTGGACTTTGACGGCCGGAAAGCGCCTTACAGCGTGGAAATGCTCAGCGAGATCGACCTGGCCTATGCTCAGACGGTCCACAAGGCTCAGGGCAGCGAGTACCGCTGCGTGGTGCTGGCGGCCATGCCCTCGGCACCCAGTCTCATGGTGCGGGGGGTGCTGTATACGGCGCTGACCCGGGCCAGAGAGCTGCTGGTCATCGTGGGTGATGACGCCGCCATCCGCTCCATGGCGGCCAACGACCGGCAGCAGAAGCGGTACTCTGGCTTGAAATGGCGGCTGTGCCACGCCGGGGATGCCAGCGAATAAACAGGATAAGGAAAAGCCGTCCGGCGGAGCCGGACGGCTTTTTGCGTGTTTTCAGCGGTTTTCTCGGTAGAATTTCAGGGACAGGAGGATGGAGACGGCGGTGGCGATGATGGTCAGCACCAGCATTCCGGCCAGCGTCAGAGAGAGGACCGTAGCGGTTGAGGCTTTGGCGTCATTGACCAATGCGCCCAGCGCGCCGGTTGATGCGCAGGCCAGAATGATGACCAGCTTGGATACCCACCGGGCCTTTTCCGTGCCGTAGCGGAGCATCAGGGGAACGTTGATGTCCAACAGGAGAAGTCCCACACACAAAGCAGCCAGCACTGTCCAAGGAGAACAGCCGAAGCGGGGGGAGAACAGGGAGAGGACATTCTGGAACACAAGCACGGCGGCTCCGCCAACGGCAATACAGAGCCAGCCCAGCACGTACCGGCTCAGGACAATGTCTTTTTCCCGGTAGGGCAGCATCCGGGCAAAGGTATTCCAGCGGCTCTGCTGGTCATAGGCCATGGCGGAATAGGGGATCATGGAGCCGTAAATCATGGCGAATACATTGAGAAACGCCATAGGAATCACGCTCCATAGCAGCACGATAAGGGCCAGGGAGCGGAGGGACTTCCCCAGAGTATAGTAATCCTTCAACAGCAGGGCTTTCATTGCTTTTCTCCTTTCACCAGAGCGAGGATGATGTCCTCAATGGTGGGCTTTTCCAGTTGGAAGCCCACCGGGGCCAGCTCCCGCCGCACCAGCGCCCGGACGCCGCCGTAGGGCGTGGTTTCCATGGATACGATGGCTTCCGGCATGAGGGCCTCCGCCTGCTCCGCCGTGTCGTTGAAGATGCCGTATTGCTCCAGAAGGGCGTCCTTTTCTTCGCAGAACAGCAGCCGCCCCTGATGGAGAAAGGCGATGCAGTCGCAGAGCTTTTCCAAATCGCTGAGAATATGGGAGGAGATCAGGACGGAGTGGGTTTCGTCCCTGGTAAACTCATTGAAAAGCTCCAAGATCTCGTCCCGGACGATGGGGTCCAGTCCGGCGGTGGCCTCGTCCAACACCAGAAGTTGTGCCTGATGGCTGAGGGCAACGGCGATGGTGAGCTTCATTTTCATACCCCGGGAATAGTCCTTGAAGGCGGTTTTCTCCGGCAGAGCGAAACGGCGGCAATAGGCGTCGAAGGTATCCTGCTCCCAGCGGCGGTAGGTGGCGGCCATCACGCGGCCCACCTGCGGGGCGGTGAGGGTCTCAGGAAAGCACCCCTCGTCCAGCACCACGCCGATGTCCTCCTTGGCGTTCAGAAACTCCGGGGCGGAGACATCCACGCCCAGCGCGGCGGCGGTGCCGCTGTCCGGCCGCAGCGCGCCCATGAGAATGCGGATGAGGGTGGATTTGCCCGCGCCGTTCTCGCCCACCAGACCGCAGATGGTCCCGGCGGGAATGGCGAGAGTCACGTTCTTCAGAGAAAATTCTCCGAAGGATTTGCTGATATGGTTCAATTCGATAGCATTTGTCATAGAGATTCCTCCCACTTGCGGCGCAGCAGCTCCGCCAATTCCGGCTCTGAAAGGCCGCAGGTCCGCGCCAGCTCTGCGGCGGCGGCCAGATGGTCCTCGAGCAGGTGGAGCGATTGCTCCCGGAACAGAGCCAGATCCGGCTCCGCCACAAAGCAGCCCTTGCCGGCCACGGTGTTGATCAGCCCTTGGGCCTCCAGTTCGTCATAGGCCCGCTTGGTGGTGATGACGGATATTTTCAGGTCCTTGGCCAGCCCACGGATGGAGGGCAGCGCGTCACCCGGCGACAGAGCGCCGGAGAGGATCTGGGCCTTGATCTGCCCACTGATCTGATCGTAGATAGGCTGGCCGCTGTTGTTTCGGATAATGAGTTCCATGGAAGTCCTCCGTTCGTACTGTACATACACAGTATATATAGTTGGCGCGAGATGTCAAGAGGGATTTTCAAAATTTTCCGTGGACGCTTCCGGGGAAGCGTGGTATACTGAGCAAAAAGTAGTACGCAGGAGGAACAAATATGAGTGATTTGGAGCGGATCGAAGCGGCGATGGAGGAAAAGGTGCGGCCTGCTCTCCGTTCCCATGGTGGCGACATTTCCATCGACCATGTGGAGGGGAAAACGGTGTATGTAAAGCTGCTGGGCCAGTGCGCCGGGTGTCCTTCGGCGGACCTGACCAATGAGACCATCGTGGAGGCGGAGCTGAAGGCGGCCCTGCCGGATCTGGTGGAAAAGGCGGTAGTGGTTCAAACCGTCAGCGATGAGCTGTGGGAGCAGGCGAAAAAGCTGCTGCGGGAGCATCATCTGTAAAAGAAAAATAACGAAAACCCTCCCGGAAGCTGAGGCTTCCGGGAGGGCTTTTGCAAATATGGATTTATTCTACATCCTGCAGGGCGTCATAGCCCTCCTCGCCGGTGCGGACCTTCACCACGTTTTCCACATCGTAGACGAAGATCTTGCCGTCGCCGATATGGCCGGTGTAGAGCACCTTCTTAGCGGTTTCAATGACGCTGCGGACAGGCACCTTGCTGACCACAATATCCAGCTGGATCTTGGGCAGCAGGGTGGGCTCCACCTCCACGCCACGGTAATACTCCGGCTTGCCCTTCTGGATGCCGCAGCCAAGAACGTGGCTCATGGTCATGCCGGTGATGCCCAGCTCCAGCATAGCCGTTTTCAGAGCCTCAAACTTGGATTCCTTGCAGATGATCTCCACCTTGGTGAACTTGGGGGCGGTGCCGTCGGCAGTGTCGAAGGAGGGGACACGCTTGACGGGAATGGCCTCGGCGGCGGGCACATCGCCGATGACGGCTGCGGGAGCGTCGGTCTCCACGGCGGAGGTATCAGGCAGCATGGCGAAGCCGGCATAGGCGGTAAGCAGGCCGTGCCCGGAGACATCCAGACCGGTGATTTCTTCCTCCGGCGTGACCCGCAGGCCGATGGTGTGCTTCAGGATGGCGAAGACGATGGTGATGACCACAGCCACATAGAGGATTACGGAAGCAACGCCCAGGGCACCGCAGACGCCATGGACCGAGATGGCGCCCACAGGGTCGTCAATCTTGGCAACCTTGTCGAAAAACTCCACGGCCAGCACGATGACCAGACCGAAGACGATGCCCATGACGGCGGCACCCAGAGGGGATACAGCGTCACACCCGGCGGTGATGCCCACCAGGCCCGCCAGAGCGGCGTTGTAGGTCATGGAGACATCCGGCTTACCGTAGCGCAGCCAGGTGAAGATCAAGGTGGTGCAGCAGGCCACGGCAGTGCAGAGGTTGGTGTTGAAGAACACTAGACCGGCGCTGACGATCAGCTCGTCGGTGTCCATGCCTACGGTGGAGGCACCGTTGAAGCCGAACCAGCAGAACCAGAGAATGAACACGCCCAGAGCGGCAAAGGTCAGGTTGTGGCCTAAGATAGCACGGGGCTTGCCGTCCTTACCATACTTGCCGATGCGGGGGCCCAGCATCTTGGCACCGATCAGGGCGCAGACGCCGCCTACCATGTGGACACAGGTAGATCCGGCGAAGTCATGGAAGCCCAGCTCACTGAGCCAGCCGCCGCCCCAGATCCAGTGGCCGGAAATGGGGTAGATCAAAAGGGAGATAGCGGCGGAGTAGATGCAGTAGGCGCTGAACTTGGTGCGCTCCGCCATAGCGCCGGAGACGATGGTGGCGGAGGTGGCGCAGAAGACGGTCTGGAAGACAGCGTAGGCCCACAGGGGGACGCCGGAGGGAAGGATGCTGCTGTAATCCTTCATGATCATGGGGTCAAACCAGCCGAAGAGGCCGGTGCCCGCGCCGAACATAATGCCGAAGCCGATGAGCCAGAAGCAGGGGGTGCCGATGCAGAAGTCCATCAGGTTTTTCATCAGGATATTGCCGGTGTTTTTGGCCCGGGTGAAGCCGGCCTCGCACATGGAGAAGCCCGCCTGCATGAAAAAGACCAGCGCTGCGCCCAGCAGCACCCAAATGGTGTTGACAGAACTGAATTCCATAGTTGTTTCCTCCCATTTTTGGCGATTTCTTCCGCTGAACAGTTCTGCATATAAGAAGGCAATGGGGCCTTCCGAACGGTAAGACTCCATTGCCTTGCGCTTTGCCGGGAGACAGGAGCGGGTTCGCTTCCGCTGTCCGGCAGTTATATGCAGAAAAGATCGGGGGAAGAGAGAAAGCGTCTTAGAGCATGCACTCTAAGACGCCTTTGCCTTGATGGGGGCATTATACACGGTTTGTCGGTTCTGTCAATCGTATCACGCCAATTTTGGCTGTTTTTACAAAAGCAAGACAGGGCAAACCGGGAATGTGTGTGGGTTTTCCCGTGATGTTACAGCCGGGTCACCACGGGAATGACCATGGGGCTGCGCTTGGTGTTTTTGAACAGGTAGCTGCTGACAGCGGACTTGACCGCGCCACGGAGCTCCCCGTCATCCCGGCCGCGCTTGCGGCTGCCGGTGACGCTGTCAGCGGCGTTCATGGCAACGTTTTGCAGCTCCTTCATCAGATCGCCGGATTCCTTCACATAAATGAAGCCGCGGGTGATGATCTCAGGCGGGGACAGCAGCGCGCCGTCCTGCGTGGCGATGGGAAGGACCACTACCACCATGCCGTCCTCTGCCAGACGCTTGCGGTCCCGCATGACCACGGCGCCCACGTCGCCCACGCCGGAGCCGTCCACATACACCTCGCCGGCGGGGACGGAGTTGGCGGACAGCTTCATGGACTTGCCGGTGATCTCGATGACGCCGCCGTTATCGGCGATGGCGATGTGATTGCGGTCCATGCCCATCTGCTGAGCCAGCTGGCAGTGGATTTGCAGCATCCGCTGCTCACCGTGGAGCGGGACGAAGAAACGGGGTTTCGTCAGGGCATGGATGATCTTCAACTCCTCCTGGCAGGCGTGGCCGGAGACGTGAAGCATATCCGCCCGGTCATAGACCACGGTAGCACCCTTGCGGAACAGCTCGTTGATGACACGGCCCACCGTGACCTCGTTGCCGGGAACGGCGGAGGCGGAGAGGATCACCTTGTCACCGGCGCCGATCTCCACCTGCTTGTGGGTGGAGAAAGCCATGCGGTACAGGGCGCTCATTTCTTCGCCCTGAGAGCCGGTGGTGACGATGACCTGCATGTTCTTGGGCAGGCCCTTGAGTTTGTTGATGTCCACCAGTGTGTTTTTGGGGACCTTCATATAGCCCAGCTCCGTGGAGACCTTCATCATGTTCTCCATGCTGCGGCCGGTAACGGCCACCTTCCGGCCGCACTGAGCGGCGGCGTCCAGCACCTGCTGGACACGGTGGACGTTGGAGGCGAAGGTGGTGACGATGATACGCTCGTCGCAATTCTGGAACTGGCGCATGAAGGTGGCGCCCACCACCTTTTCGGAGGGGGTGAAGCCGGGGCGCTCTACGTTGGTAGAGTCGGCGCACAGGCAAAGAACGCCCTCCTTGCCCAACTCGCCCAGGCGGGCCAGGTCGATGACCTCCCCGTCGATGGGGGTGGAGTCGATCTTGAAGTCACCGGTATGGACAATGGTGCCCATCTTGGTGTGGATGGCGAAAGCCACGGAGTCGGCGATAGAGTGGTTCACATGGATGAACTCCACGGTGAACTTGCCCGCCCGGACGCTCTTGCCTGCCTCCACAGTGATGAGCTTGGTGGATTTCACCAGCTGGTGCTCCTCCAGCTTCAGCTTGATGAGACCGGCGGTGAAACGGGTGCAGTAGATGGGCATGTTGAGCTGCTTGAGCACATAGGGGATGGCGCCGATGTGGTCCTCGTGGCCGTGGGTAATGAACAGGCCCCGGATCCGGGATTTGTTCTTGATGAGATAAGACACATCGGGGATCACGCAGTCGATGCCGTACATGTCATCACCGGGGAAGGCCATACCGCAGTCCACCACGATGATTTCACCGCCGTATTCATAGGCGGTCATGTTCTTGCCGATCTCGTTGAGACCGCCAAGGGGAATGATTTTCAGTTTTTCTGCCATATATATAGACACTCCTTTGCTTAACGCCCTCAAATGGGCGTAAATATGTAGGCGCTTTTCAGAGAATACGGATGACGTAAAGTGGACGCAGGCGCCTAAAGAGGCACGGCAAATAAAGACGTCCGTTGTCCGCACGGCCCCGTTTCGCCGGCGGAGGTTCGGTCACGTCTGTCCGATCTCGTATGAAAAAGCTCTATCTATTCAACCGCAGGCTCCCGGGCCGCGGAAAAATACAGGTGAAATAAATAAAATGTAAGAAAACGGCAGGGAAGCCTTGCCCCCCGGTGCCAGATTTGATATAGTATAGCACAGAAAAGAGTATTTGTATACATAAAATTTTGAATGAGACGGAAATGCGCTGCAACACGGACAATAAAAAGGCAAATTGTTGCCGGGAGAAAGAATTTTTTGGCACGATTGACAATTCCTGAAAATCTGCTATTGTATGCGCGTTGACATAGGACGGAGGAACCAACCATGCGGACCACCATTAAAATGATTGCGGAGCGGGCCGGTGTATCCATCGGCACAGTAGACCGGGTGCTCCATGACCGGCCTTATGTAAAGGCGGAGGTCCGGGAGCGGGTCCTGCGCGTGATGGAGGAGCTGGACTATCATCCAAACCGGATGGCCAGCGCCCTGGCCACCAGCGGTACGCCCCGAAAGCTGGCGCTGGTGCAGCCGGAATGGGAAGAGGGCTTTGTGCGGGATGAGATGGATGCCGGTACAGCCCACTTTCTGGAGGAATACAGAGATTACAATGTGTCGCTGGACATCCGGAACTACCCGGCGGGGGACGAGGCGGAATGTCTGCGCTTGCTGAATGAGGCAGTGGAAAACGGCGCACAGGCCGTTGCGCTGTGCGCTTCCGGCACCGAGGAGATCCGGCGGGCGCTGGAACGGCTGTCAGAGCGGGGGATCCCGGTGGCGACCTTCAACTCCGACGTGCCCGGCGGACGGCGGATCTGCTATGTGGGCGAGGACGGCCATCGGGCCGGACGGGTGGCCGGTGAGATCGCATCCTGCTTCCTGAGCCGTGGTGATGCGTTTCTGGTCATCTATGCCGATCCGAAATATCCGGCCCATAAGGCCCGTGTGGACGGGTTTCTGGAGCGGCTGGCGGAGCGGGGGATCCCGGAGGAAAACGGTGTGATCGCCGCCACCCACCGGGATTACCGGAAAACGGCGGAAACGGTGGAAGGTGCATTGGCGGCGCATCCAAATTTGCGGATGGTGTATATGGCGAATCCCAGCGTCCCGGCCTGCGCGGAAGTCCTCCGGAGCCGGGGCCTGGCAGAAAAGGTCCACATCCTTTCCCACGACTGCGGCCCGGAGATCCAGGAGCTGCTGAAAAGCGGCGAGGTGGATTTTACTATCGGGCAGGATCTGGCGTATCAGCCTTATCAGGCGCTGTCTGTGCTCTTTGAGGCATTGATGGGACAGCGGCCTGACCGGGACACCTATGTGACCGCTTGCCCCATTCTCAATTCGGAGAGTATTTGACAGTAAATATGGAAAGAAACGGGGGACTGCGGTCCTCCGCTGTTTCCGGGCAAAACTGTGTACGCACACATATAAACACATAGTAAGGAGCGCATGATGAAAAAGCATCGTTTACCGGCGGCTGTGCTGGCGCTGGCCGCTTTGGGCTTTACCCTGGGCACCTGTGAATTTGTGATCGTAGGTATCCTGCCGGATATTGCGGCAGGGCTGAATGTATCTCTGGCCGCCGTGGGGCGGTTGGTCAGCGTATTTGCCGCCTGCTATGCGGTAGGAACGCCGCTGCTCACGGCCCTGACCGGACGGATGGACCGCTTCCGCCTGCTGATGGGGCTGATGCTCCTGTTTCTGGGTGTGAATGTCCTGAGTATGCTGGCTCCCGGCGTGACGGTGCTGTATGCATCCCGTGTAGTGGCGGCGCTGGTGTCCGGGACCCTCACCGCAGTGGCTATGCTGTATGCGAAGGAGGTTTCTTCCCCGGAACAGACGGCCCGGGCCATTTCCGCCGTGTACGCGGGCTTTTCCGTGGCGGCGGTGGCGGGGGTGCCCATCGGTACAGCGGTGTGCCACGCTCTTGGCTGGCGGGCCACCTTTGGCGTGATCCTGGCAATGGGACTGGTGCTGCTGCCTGTGCTGGCCCGGCTGCTGCCGCGGGAGATCGATGTCCCTCTGGCAGAGGGCTGCCTGCTGAACCAGTTCGCGGTGCTGCGGGACAGTCGCTGCTGGCACTGCGTTTTGATGGTGCTGTTCAGCGCTTCCGCTACCTACACGGTCTACACCTATCTGACACCGACGCTGACCGGTACGCTGGGCCTGCCGGAGACGGCGGTCAGTCCGGTCCTGCTGGTGATGGGGCTTTGCAGTGCCGCCAGCAATTTGTTTTCCGGACGCCTTGCGGAAAAAGGCGGTCTAAAGCCTTTGCCGCTATTTTTCGCCGCGCAGGTTCTGCTGTTTGCCGTGCTGCCTCTGCTGCTGGTGAACCGGTGGCTGGGATTGACAGGGCTGTTTGCCATGGGCCTGCTGATGTATCTGCTGAATACGCCGGTGCAGGTCCATTCTCTGGGACTGGCAGAGGCGGAATATCCAGCGGCAGCCAGCCTCTGCGCGTCGGTGCAGCCGGTGTCCTATAACTTTGGCATCGCCGTAGGCTCCTTTGCGGGCAGTCTGGTGCAGGATGTCTGGGGGCTGCGGCTGTTAGGCGTTCCGGCGGCGGTATTCGCTCTGCTGAGCCTGTGGCAGTGCAAAGGACTGCTGCGGTCCATTCAGCGCGGGAAAACCCGCCGGTAAGCGCAGACAACAGATAGGAAAACAACACCATCCGAATGGATGGTGTTGTTTTTTGGACAGATACTTTACGCCCGGCTCCGCTTGGCAGAGCGTCCCTGAGCCGGACGGCGCTGGCAGACCTCGGCGGACAGAGGCTGGATGTCCCCGGCGGCCATCAGGGCCTGCCGTGTCAGAAGAGGACCGACCATTTCATAGATCAGCACAGAGAAGAGGGTGATGTTGCGGATCAATCCGCCTTGTTCTCCGAGCTGCATAGCGGTCGTGCACATACCCAGCGCCACACCTGCCTGAGGCAGCAGGGTGATCCCCAGATATTTACAGATCTCCGGTCCGCATTTCATATATTTGGAGCTGGCAAAGGCACCGATATATTTGCCGGCAGAGCGGAACAGGATATAGACAAGACCAATGCACACGATGGCCCAATCCGTAAAGACGCCCAACTCCAACTCCGCGCCGCTGATGACGAAGAACAGCGCAAAAAGGGGAGAGGTCCATTTGTCTGCGGCTTTCATCAAATCGGCAGACTGGGGGCAGAGATTGCAGAACACCGTTCCCAGCATCATGCAGACCAGAAGAGAGGAAAAGCTGATAGTTACCGGCCCAAGGGTGATGTGCGACATGGACAGGGCCACTGTCAGGAAAACGAGGGAAATGGTCATGTTCAGGCGGTTTGTATTGGAATGAAAGAGGACCTCCAGCTTGGTCAGCAGCCAGCCTGCGGCGGCACCCAATGCCAGAGATGCGACAATCTCCAGCAGGGGGTTGAGCAGAATGGAGATCAGATCCAACTCGCCGCTGACCAGCGCTTTGGAAATGCCGAAGCTGACCGCAAACACGATCAGGCCCACTGCGTCATCCAGTGCGACGATGGGCAGAAGGAGATTGGTCACCGGACCCTTTGCTTTATACTGGCGTACTACCATCAGCGTGGCGGCCGGCGCAGTAGCCGTCGCAATGGCGCCCAAGGTAATCGCCTGAGCCGCAGACAGCTTTTCCGGCAGCAGCATGTGGACCGTCAGCAGTGCGGTATCCACCAGCAGAGTGGCGGTCAAGGCCTGAACAACGCCGATGATGGCAGCCTGGTTACCCGTGGACTTCAGGTCCTCCAGACGGAACTCATTTCCGATGGAAAAGGCGATGAAGCCCAGCGCCACCTCAGAGACCAGATGCAGACTGCTTACCGCTTCAGCCGAGACCAGGCCCAGACCGGTAATATGCATACTTCCCAGAACATAGGGACCGATCAGTACACCGGCCACCAGATACGCAGTTACGTCCGGCAATCGCCACAGATTGAATACGCGCGTCATCAGAAGTCCTGCCAGAACCGCAATGGAAACAGATAAGAGTGTAGACATGTGAATGAATCCTTCTCTCCTGCATTTGATTGCATCAGTATACACCTTGATTTTTATAAAATCAATGCAAACGTTTGCAATATTTATAAAATCTTTATATTACATTATATCACTGTTTATGCGTACATAAGGAAATTAAAAAGATAATTTCGCAAATAAAAGACAAAAATGACGATAACGTTTGCGTTGTGGAGACAGCCTCGGAATTTGGCATTTTCACACGAGGGCAAAGTAAAAAAGAGAAGCCCCATGGAATGGGGCTTCTCCGGATCGTACGCGGTTGAGGCTGTATTTAGGTACGGCTTACGTTCAGCCCTTGCGAGGGAAGCCGGCCGTCCTATGGCAGGAATGTTTTACCGGATCATTTCACAATCAGGGTCTGGCCGTCCATCTCCTCCGGTACGGCAAGGCCCATCACATCCAGAATGGTGGGAGCGATGTCCGCCAGACGGCCCTGACGCAGCTCCGAACCGGCGCCGCAGAGGATGAAGGGCACCAAATCGGTGGTGTGGGCGGTCATGGGGGAGCCGTCCTCCTGGGTCATGGTCTCGGCGTTGCCGTGGTCGGCGGTGATCATGGCGATGCCGCCCATTTTCATGGTGGCGTCCACCACCTTGCCCACGCACTCATCCACGGTCTCCACGGCCTTCACCGCCGCGTCAAAGACGCCGGTGTGACCCACCATGTCGCAGTTGGCGAAGTTCAGGATGATGACATCATACGCACCGGATTCGATCCGCTCCACGCACTTGTCGCACACCTCGTAGGCGCTCATCTCCGGCTGGAGATCGTAGGTCGCCACCTTGGGAGAGGGCACCAGCACCCGGTCCTCGCCGGGGAACTGGGTCTCCACGCCGCCGTTGAAGAAGAAGGTCACATGGGCATACTTCTCCGTTTCAGCGATGCGGAGCTGGGTCAGTCCCAGGTTGCTGAGATACTCACCCAGACCGTTGCGGACGGCCTGACGGGGGTAGGCCACCTCCACATTGGGCATGGTAGCGTCATACTCCGTGGTGCAGACGAAGGTCACGGGGAAATACTGGCGGGTGAAGCCGTCGAACTTCGGGTCCACAAGGGTCCGGGTGATCTCCCGGGCCCGGTCAGGGCGGTAGTTGAAGAAGATCACACTGTCATTATCGGAGATGGTGCCGTCCCCATCACAGATCACCGGCTCGATGAACTCGTCGGTGACGCCGGCGGCGTAGGCATCCTTCACCGCTGCCACGGGCAGGGGATTGACGTGGGCGCTCTCACCGTAGACCATGGCATCATAGGCAGCTTCCACACGGTCCCAGCGCTTGTCGCGGTCCATGGCGTAGTAACGGCCCATGAGGGTGGCGATCTTACCCACGCCCAGTTCCCGGCACTTCTCCACCGTCCGGGTCACATAGTCCACGCCGGAGGTGGGGGAAACATCCCGTCCATCCAGAAATGCGTGGATGTAGACCCGCTCAAGGCCACGGTCCTTTGCCATCTGCATCAGGGCGAAGAGGTGGTCGATGTGGGAGTGGACGCCGCCGTCGCTGAGCAGACCCATGAGGTGAAGGGCAGAGCGCTTTTCCTTGCAGGCGTCCATGGCGTGAACATAGGCGGGATTCTGGAAGAAATCTCCGTCATCAATGGATTTGCTGATCCGGGGCAGGTCCTGAAACACCACCCGGCCTGCGCCGATGTTGGTGTGGCCCACCTCACTGTTGCCCATTTGGCCTGCAGGCAGACCTACATCCAGACCGGAGGCGGACAGCTCTGTATGGGCATACTCCTGAAAGAACTGATCCAGACGAGGGGTGTTGGCGGCGGCAACGGCGTTGCCCTCCGTCTCGGTCCGGAGACCGAATCCGTCCATAATGATGAGTGTGGTCGGTGTTTTGTTCATAGAAACCTCATTTCGCATAAAGGGGGGGACTGTGTCCCCCCGCTTTTCCGCATTATTCCTGATTGGCCGCGTTGATGATGTCCACGAACTGCTCGGGCTTCAGAGCAGCACCGCCGATGAGGCCGCCGTCGATATCGGGCTGGGCCAGCAGCTCAGCAGCGTTCTTGGGGTTCATGCTGCCGCCGTACTGAATGGTGACGCTGCGGGCCACGCGGGCACCGTACAGGCCACGGATGGCAGCACGGATGTTGGAGCAGACCTCGCCGGCCTGCTCGGCAGTGGCGGTCTTGCCGGTGCCAATGGCCCAGATGGGCTCATAGGCGATGATGCAGCGGCGCAGCTTCTCGGCGGGGACACCGTTCAGAGCACTCTTGACCTGCAGAGCGATCCACTCGTTGGTGATGCCGGTCTCACGCTGCTCCAGACTCTCGCCCACGCAGATGATGGGGTTCATGCCGGCGTTCAGCACAGCGTGGACCTTCTTGTTGACAGTCTGGTCAGTCTCGCAGAAATACTGACGGCGCTCGCTGTGGCCCACGATGACGTACTTCACGCCCAGATCCTTCAGCATATCGGCGGAAACCTCGCCGGTGTAAGCGCCCTTCTCCTCAAAGTAGACGTTCTCGGCACCCACGGAAATCCGCAGATCCTTAAAAGCCTTCATAGCGGTGGAAATATTGCAGGCGGGGACACAGATCAGGGTGTCGCACCACTTGGCGCGGGGCATGATCTTCTTCATGTCCTCGGCGAACTTCTTGGTCTCGGTGGCGGTCATGTTCATCTTCCAGTTGCCGGCGATGACGGTCTTGCGATATCTGCGATTCATTTCCTTGATTTCTCCTTTTATGTGATGTGGATCGGCCCCGTGCCGGAGGTACGGGTATTTTTGAGGCGGAATCCGCTGTTTTTATCACGCAAACTACTATCTTATACAGAAAATCCGCCGCTTTGTCAAGTTAAAGTTCCCGCTGTTCCCGGTGGTGAAACTGCCGGAGGAACGGTTTCAGGCGTCCAGCAGGCAGGCGACACCGGGGAGTTCCTTGCCCTCCATGAACTCCAGGCTGGCGCCGCCGCCGGTGGAGATGTGGGTCATCTTGTCGGCGTAGCCCAGCTGCTGCACGGCAGCCGCGCTGTCGCCGCCGCCGATGATGGTGATGGCG
>ENA-UOJM01001294-UOJM01001294.1-human-gut-metagenome-genome-assembly--contig:-P116-NODE-1294-length-23917-cov-15.240676_pt1 | contig 23917 bp, 20 predicted proteins | sample MGYA00242349_ERZ723896 | MGnify/ENA metagenome assembly ERZ723896 | reverse complement strand
GCCGCTTTTTCTGCATGCAATGCAGAAAACACAAGAAAATGCAATCGGCACGGAGGCGGCGCAGCCGCCGGAGTATCCCGCTTATCGTTCCACTTTCCTTTCTCGAAAATCAGCCGCATTTCTTTAGTCATGCGGCCTGACCCAGATTTGACCCAAACGGGCGCGAAAACGCGGTGGATTTATTGAGATTTATTTGACAAAATAGCACGAATATACTATTTTTCAATCGTTTTCCGAATATTTTAACGGCGGCTGCAAGTTGCAGCCGCCGCTTTGATTTTGGGGTCAGATTGCATTTCGGATGGTGTTTCCAATCGCGTCCGCTGCGCTCTGTTTCATCCCCGGTGTCGAGTGAACATAGGTGCTGAGCGTGAATCCTGCGCTGAAGTGACCCAGCGTTTCTGAAAGCGTCCGCACGTCCACGCCGCTTTTCAACGATAACGTCGCGAATGTGTGTCTCATATCATGAAATCTCACATGCTCCGCGCCGATTTCGTTGATAATCCTGTCGTGCAGCCTGCGAAATCCATCCGGGTCCCACGTTTCACCTGTACGCGGAGACGGGAACAAATACGGATTTGCCGGATGCCTCTCGTGCTCTTCCACGAGAAGCTTTACTGTTTCCTCTGGGAGAAGAACCGTTCGGATGGAGTTTGGCGTTTTCGGTGTGCTGATGACCAGCTTTCCGTCCTGCCGCGCGACGCTTTTATTGATGGACAACGTGCGGTTCTGAACGTCCAAGTCCTCCCATCGCAAGGCCAGCAATTCTCCGCGCCGCAGGCCCGTGGTCAATTCCAGATACATCGGCGCAAGAATGCCATGCTCTTTCGCTGCACTCAAATATGGGCCGATCAATGCTTCCGGCAGGATGTTCATCTCTTTGTGTGTATTCTTTGGGATTTTACACTTCTTCGCAGGATTCGCCAGGATCAGCTTTTCTTCCACCGCATGCTCCAGTGCTTTGTTGAGTACCACATGAACGCATTGCACCATGCGGGGACTCAGGCTGTGCTCTTTCAGCTCCGGCTGGTTTTTCTTCTGCACACGGCCGCTTTTGAGCAGCTCGTTGTAAAACTGCTGGATTTGCAGCATCGTCAGCTTTTCCAGCTTCACACTGCCAAGCTTCGGAATGATATGATGGTCGATAGCATTGTGATAAAATTCTTTGGTCGAATATCGCACCTGCGGCTCGACGTAAACGGAATACCAGAGCTTCAGCCACTGTTCGAGCGTATAACCTCCAGCCTTCACCGGATCAAGCTTCTTACTGTCCTCAATCGCGGCCCGCAGTTTGCCTTTGACCTCTGCCTGTGTTTTGCCAAGCACATTTTTCGTAATCGCCTTTCCGTTTGCATCATATCCGGCAGTGTACCGACCTTCCCACCGACCATCTTTGCGCTTGCGAATATTCCCCTCACCGTTGGCTCGTCGTTTTGGCATCGTATTTACCTCCTTCGTTTTTGGTCAGCACACACGATTACCACAAGCACAGCCGAATCGCAAGTCCAATTTTCCGTCACGCGCATTTTTGTTCCTCACACTGCTCCCCCATCCTGGGGATCAAAATTTGTTTTTGCATAGCCGAGAAGAATTACCAAATCGAAGTTTTTCATCCTAGTTTTCTTCACGCCGCCACGGTGGGCGGACGCGGCGTTTGTGTAGCGCAGACCTGCACGGATGCGCGGTTGGCCCATAAAACCGCACACATCGGCACAACGCGCCCCACGCCGCGGAGCAAACGGCTGCGCCGACGTGCGTTTCTGGCTTGTGCCGTAGTTCACCCGTCAACTCTCCGCCTGCAGGCGGCATTGGGTGCAGGGTTCTCCCTGCAAGCTGCGTTTTGGTACCAAAACGCGATGCTTGCGCTTTTCTTGCAAGGCAAGAAAAGCCTAAAACGTAGTCTCATTCTTGTGCCGTCCAGACAAAAAAATCAATTTTTCGTTTCGTACAACACATGAAAACCAGATTTTCTGCATCTCAGATTCCGCAGTCGCTACATTAGTCGCTATGAAAATCTGAAATTCGGCTTTTTGCCTTTTGTAGTCGCTACATTAGTCGCTATGGTTTTCTTTTCCGCCGTATTTGCAGCTCGCGCCCCGGCGATGGGGAACAGCGCGGACAGAGACTGGCAGCTCTCGCAGCTCGTGGAAGGGGTCTTGACTGCTTTCAGATAAGATTAACTATTAGAAGTCAACCCCCAAATTGAATGATGGTTGTAAGGCCCAGATGGTTGAAAAAGGAATAGCAAAGCAGAGGCCCGTCAGGACCTCGGTGGGCTATCAGGAGTAAACTACGCCGCCAGATTGTAAGGTTGCCTAGACTTCTCTAAAGCAAAGATGAGCCGTACCAGTTTCTTGGCCGCGTGGGAAATTGCAACATTGTAGTGCTTGCCTTCTGCCCGTTTTTTGGCAAGGTAAGCGGCAAAGGTGGGATCCCACAGGCAGACATACTTAGCGGCGTTGTAAATGGCATAGCGAAGATATCGTGAGCCTCGCTTTTCCATGTGTGGATAGCAATTTATGAGCTGCCCGGATTGGTAGGTGGAGGGTGAGAGACCGGCATAGGCAAGCAGTTTGTCTGGAGATTCAAAGCGGGAAAAATCACCGACTTCGGCAAGGATCATGGCTCCCATACGGTAGCCAATCCCGGGGATCGTGGTAATGGGAGAGTGTATCTCATCCATAATGGTTTGAATCGCTGTCTCGATTTCCTCAATTTCCGCATCCAGTTCACGGATCAACCGGATGGTATGCTGCAATTCAAGGGATTTGGCAGGCATTCTGGAGCCAATAGAATTTCTTGCGGCGTCCCGGATCTCCACAGCCAGGTCCCGTCCGTAACGGCCTCTGGAGGCATCTGACAGAAGATATTTCAGTCTGGTCAGATGCGCACCTGAAGCCTGAACGGCACCAGGAAATTCTTCCAGCAAAGCATAGATAGAAGCCCCGTGGAGAGTCGGAACCAACTTTTCAAGTTCGGGAAACAGGATGCATACCAGTCTGGAAACAGAGCTTTTCAGCTTAGCGCGTTCTTTCACCTTATTAAAACGGTACCTGGTTAGTGACTTTAGTTCCTCGTTGTGGTATGTTGTGTCCGTGTAGGGCTTGAGGCCTATGTCGGACAGAAGCATAGCTGCAATTGTGCGTGCATCCACACGGTCAGTCTTTGTTTTTCTTAGGCTGAGACTTTTCCGGTACAGATTGGTGCGCAAGGGATTCAAGACATAGGTGGCCAGACCGTTGTCAAGCAGAAACCCAAGGATGTTGTAGCTGTAATGGCCGGTTGCCTCAAGTCCTACTTTTATAATGTCCTGAGGGGTGGTGCAGTCACGAATCGTTTGTAGCAGACAGTTGAAGCCATCCATATTGTTGGGGATGGTGAACACATCCGCCAGAACTTCGCCTTCTGAGTTGAGAATGAAGCAGTCGTGCTTGTCTTTTGCAACATCAATGCCAACAGAAACTACCATGATGAAAACCTCCGATGGAAAGATTGTGATGCTGTATCCACAGAACACTTTGCTCTTGTAACCTTGTTCCACATAAACCGTCTGGCGGTATTTAACTGATTAACAAAACTGCAAAGGGCTGTGGTTGGAACCTTATCGAAACCATCTGGTGGTAGGTAAAATATACCAATCCACAGCATCTCTTACAGTGTAGCACAGCCTTTGGAACGGGGCTCTAATAACTACTACTCTATAATACAAGGTACAATAAGTTGCGCAAATTGAAAAAAGCATAAAAGAAGACATAGCTTGCAGGCTCTGGTAGAATGAAGTTACCACACAAACATTCGAAAGGAGACAGCAAACTATGTCCGAGAAAATTGTACAGCTAAACGAGGAAGTAATCAAGGGCCAAATCAAGGAATTGGTTCGCGGCAGCGTGGAGGAAACCCTGAACGAGCTGTTGGAAAAGGAGGCGGAGTCGCTGACGCAGGCGGCCCGCTATGAGCGCAGCGAGGGCCGTCAGGGCTACCGCAGCGGTCACTATGACCGCTGCCTCACCACGACCTCCGGCGACGTCACGCTCCACATACCCCGACTCAAGGGCGTGTCCTTCGAGACCGCCATCATCGAGCGGTATCGCCGCCGGGAGAGCAGCGTGGAGGAGGCCCTCATAGAGATGTACCTGGCGGGCGTTTCCGTGCGCCGGGTGGAGGACATCACCGAGGCACTGTGGGGCAGCAAGGTCTCGCCCGCCACCATCAGCGAGCTGAACAAGAAAGCCTACGTCCACATCGAGGACTGGCGGAACCGCCCCTTGCAGGGCGGCCACTATCCATACGTCTACGTGGACGGCATCTACCTGCGCCGCAACTGGGGCGGAGAATACGAAAATGTTGCGATTTTGGTAGCAATCGCAGTGAATGAGGACGGTTTTCGTGAGGTTTTAGGCGCTGCCGAGGGCATGAAGGAGGACAAGGCCAGCTGGGTCAGCTTCTTCCAGTGGCTTCGCGGACGCGGCTTGGATGGCGTGAAGCTCATCGTCGGCGACAAGTGCATGGGGATGCTGGAGGCCGTGGGCGAGGTGTTCCCGGACGCCAAATACCAGCGCTGCACGGTACATTTCTACCGCAACGTTTTCTCTGTTGTGCCTAAATCTAAGGTCAAAATTGTGGCAAAAATGCTCAAGGCGATCCACGCCCAGGAGAGCAAAAAGGCGTCCCGCGAGAAGGCAAAGGCTGTGGCCGCCGAGCTGCGCGCCATGAAGCTGAAGGAGGCCGCCAAGAAAGTCGAGGATGGCATCGAGGAGACGCTGACCTACTGCGATTTTCCCAGCGAGCATTGGACCCGCATCCGCACCAACAACGTGATCGAGCGGCTGAACCGGGAGATTCGCCGACGGACGCGAGTGGTAGGGACATTCCCTGACGGCAACTCCGCCCTGATGCTGGTCTGCGCGAGGCTACGCCATGTGGCGGGCACCCAGTGGGGCAACAAGAAATACATGAACATGAAGCACTTGGAGGCGGCTCTGGAAGACGTCTCTATTGCCGGCTGACTTCATTCAGCCAGAGACTGCAAACGAATTTGCGCATAACTCTTGACAGTATCTGGACGACGCCTCCATTGCCGGCTGACTTTATTCAGCCGGAGCCTGCAAACGAATTTGCGCATAACTCTTGACAGTATCGGCTGACGCCTCCGCCCTTGACATCCCCTCGAAGCGCTGTTATTTTTGTAGAAAAGGCGGCAGCAGCTTGCGCCGCTCCCGCCTTAAAATATTTTCGCTCTATTTTGCACCACAATTTAGCGTTTACACAAAATTTGGGATTGACCCCGAGATTCCGACTGCTTCCTCTTTTCTATGCGTGTGTAATTGTATACTATTTTCTCAAGGGGTCTTTCCCGGAAAAGTCAAACTATCCTAGACTGGCAGCGGTTTTTGCCGCAAGTTCTGCGTTGTTCAGAACCAGCTTTATATTGCTCTCCAAGCTGCTGCCGCCGGTGAGTTCCACCACTCGAGCCAGCAGGAAAGGTGTGGTCTCCTTGCCGTGGACTCCCTGCTCCATGCTCTCCTTGAGCGCCTGTTCGATAGCTGCATCAATGACGTCTTTGTCCATAGCATACGCCTCGGGGATGGGATTTGTGACCAACATACCGCCCTTATAGCCCAGATTCCGCTGTGCGCGGAACATGGCGGCCAGCTCCTCAGGGCTGTCCACGCGGTAGTCTACGCCAAAGCCGCTTTTGCGGGTGTAGAAGGCAGGCAACTCATCGGTGCCGTAGCCGATGACAGGCACACCGTGGGTCTCCAAATACTCCAAGGTCAGGCCCAAGTCAAGAATGGACTTTGCACCAGCACAGACAACCATCACCGGTGTCTGGGCAAGCTCCTCCAGATCGGCGGAGATATCCATGGTAGTCTCCGCACCACGGTGTACGCCGCCGATACCGCCGGTAGCAAAGACCTGAATCCCGGCCATATGCGCAATAATCATGGTGGTGGTGACGGTAGTAGCGCCGTCTGCACCACGGGCCACCAGTGCCGGAAGGTCACGACGGCTGGCTTTCGCCACATTACGTCCGGCTTTGCCCAGATATTCGATCTCCTCATGACTCAGACCGGCCTTCAGTCGACCGCCAATCACGGCGATGGTTGCAGGAACAGCGCCATTCTGACGGATCGTGTCCTCCACCAGCAGGGCGGTTTCCACATTTTTCGGGTAAGGCATTCCGTGAGAGATAATGGTGCTCTCCAGGGCAACAACCGGCTTGTCCTGGTCAAGTGCTTCTTTTACTTCACTAGAAACATCTAAAACATTAATCACAAAAATTACCATGCCGGTGCGGCACCGGCACAAATAGGAATGAAAACGGAAGCCGCAAAATTTTCCGTTTTCTTGTATAATGTGTTTGAGAGGCACACTACAAAGCACGGTAGGCGGAGTTGCATGCAACTCTCCAGTCGCAAAGGCAGTATAGTAATCAGTGTAAGCGTTGTCTTTCAAGCACAAATAAGTGGGTCGTTTGAGTCCGCACAGTAAGAATTGTTAAATACTTCTGTGTTTATTGTGTGGTGGCGCAGTCAATGCCTCTTTTATCTTAAAAAGGAGGGGCAATATGAAGCTCACATATCCAATCTGTTGTGGTGTCGATGTTCACAAAACTTTTCTCGTCGCCACAATCATTACCAGTGAGTATGTTACGCCACGTTACCACCAGAAACGGTTCTCTACCTTTTACAACGGTCTCGTTGCGTTCAAAAAGTGGCTGCTTGAATACGATTGCAAAGACGTTTGTATGGAGAGTACCGGCAAGTATTGGATTTCTGTTTGGAATGTCCTTGAAGATTCCTGCCATGTTGTTATCGCAAACCCTAAGTGGGTTACCGCTGTGAAGGGCAACAAGGATGATAAAAAAGATTCTAAGTGGATCGTCGATCTGTTTCGCATGGGATTGGTTCCCAGCAGTTACATCCCAAGTAAGGACATCCATATTCTCCGTGAGTTCACCCGCTATCGGAGTAAGCTCGTATCCATGCGTTCCAGTGAAAAGAATCGTTTCCAGAACGCTTTCACTGTGTGCAATCTGACGCTGGATGCCGTAGTCTCCGATATGTTTGGGAAGTCCACTACGGACATTGAGAATTACTTGCTGGATACGGATACCATAGACCCTGAACACTGCGTTTCTTTGCTCCATCGTTCTCTGAAGAAGAAATCTTCAGATATGGTTGAAGCCGTCAGCGGCTTCAATATGACGCCAGAGCAAAAGGAAAGAGTTCGGATTGTTCAAGGGCATTTCGCAGATATTGACCACCGCATTGCCCAGCTTGATGAGATCATTGGCAATCTCGTTGCTGAATATGAAGGGCAAATCTCTCTGCTTTGCACGATTCCCGGTATCGAACGCCGAACGGCAATTACCATCCTTTCCGAAATCGGTACGGACATGTCACAGTTCGGTTCCTCCAAGCGTCTGTGTAACTGGGCCGGTCTTGCTCCTGCCAGTAACCAGTCCGCCGGGAAAAAGAAATCTGTCAGGATTTCCCGGGCTGGTGCTTACTTGAAACCCGCCTTGGTAGAAGCTGCCCATGCTGCCGTGAAATCCACAGAGAAACAGCCCTATTACCGTATCAAGTTTGAGCGCTTGATGAAACGCAGAAGAAAGAAACGCGCCACCATTGTGATCGCCAGAATGATCCTGACCGCCATCTACGCCATGCTGTCAACCGGTGAGATTTTCAATCCGAGTGATTTGGAAAAGTTCGATATGCCGGAAGATTTGAAAAGGAAGCAGACACTTTCCTCCGCAAAAGAAGTAGTCAAATTGCTTGTTTCTCTTGGCCTCGTCCCTGCCAACTCAATTTCCTTAGACGCTTTAGCCGGTTAGGTTTGCAACCGCTTTATTTGGCGTCCCTTGGGATGCTTGCTTTGCTGCGCCCTTTTCCATCCTCGGGACCACCTCTGACCCAAATGATGTTTTCACAGCATACCACTGATTTACTTAATTTCAAATGTACTGTCTCCATGCCCATCTGTGGATTTACAGTTTCTGCAGATTCCACAGCAACTGCTCCTGCCGCCACGGCATATCGCGCAGTTTGTTCCAGCGAACAACCTTCCATATATGCTTTGACGAGCATAGCCATAACCGCATCTCCCCCACCGGTTGCATTTACAAGATCGCAGCCGATGTTTGGCTGGAGGAAACCAGAGCCGCCTCTTTGCGCGCAATATATGCCATTTGCACCAAGACTGATGAAAACACGCTGTACGCCCATCTCGATAAGACGTTCTCCTGCCAGTTGCAGACTCTCCTCTCCGCATATCTGAACGCCGGAGAGCAGCTCCGCTTCAAGCAAGTTTGGTTTCAGCGTATGTATACGGCCGAGGACCGGGCTAAGCTTTGCGGCTTTGGTGACCGAAACCGGATCGGCGAAAACAGGCGCTGTGCAGTTTTGCAGGATGAAAGCAATAGTCTTCTCGGTCAGATTACAGTCAATGACAACAACAGCGGCTTCATTCAGCAAATCCAGCTTGTCTGAAAGGTATTTGTCGTCGATTTTTTCTGATATCTGCGCATCACATACAGCAAGTCTCATATCCCCCTTCTCGTCTGCAATAAAGAGATAAACAGAGGAACGCTCATCAATCGCCATAAGTGCGCGGCTCATATCTATTCCGGCTCTCTCGCAATTTTGACGAAGCCCGGCTGAGAAACTGTCCCCACCGATTGCCGTGAGCATGTACACCTTTTCCCCGAGCAGGGAAAGATTGTGTGCAATGTTCTTTCCGACACCGCCATATGAAATACTGACAAGACCCGGGTTTGAATCGCGCTCAATGACAGGGCGGAATGATTTGCCGCAGATGTCAATATTTGCGCAGCCGACAACAACAGCATATCCGTCTTTTCTCATTTCGCCGCCCACAGGAATCCTCTCCGCGTAAGTTCTGCAATCTGCGGAATGTCGTCAAAGAAATGATCAAGATGGCCCAAAGAGCTGTAGAATATTTTGCCTTTGCCCCAGAGCCGCGTAAAGACGACAGGCATCGTGACCGGACCGTTGGCATTGTGCGGCCCCTCTCCGTCCTTGACGATGGTAGTCGCAAGAACGTGGTTCGCGGGGTCAACATGGAGATAGTACTGCTCTGATGTTATGGTGAAATCCTCAATGCCTTCGGTGATGGGAGAACTGGAGTTGCGGTCAATATTGACGGTGTATTCGATGTCGAAGCCTCCGGGGGGGACCGGGTGGCGTGCCATGAGTTCAGGGTCAAGCACAGACGGATTATCGTACCACTTAACCCCAGGGTGGGAGACCCACTGTGCGCCTGTCATGAACTGCCAGCAGGTGTTCCAGCGGAAAGAGTCGCACATGCCGCCGTGGATGCCGGCAAGCCCCACGCCGGACTCAACAGCGCGAGAAATGTTGAAATGGTACTCATCATAAAGCTCGCCCTGCGTCCACATTGGGATAATGAGATTCTGTTGCATGAGATATTCCTTATCACCGTATACCTCAAGCTCGTTGTGAATATTGACCTCAAAATCCTCGTTTTCGAGCATTTTCTTGAATCTGACGCTGAGTTTGTCCGGCTCATGACCCGGCCAGCCGCCAGCGACGATGATAGCTTTTTTGCTCATGACAAGTCTCCTTATTTAATCAGTCCGTTTCAAGCGACGGGATCCAGTACTTTAACCCAGCCTTCTCCTTTGCCTTGTCTCTGCGAGCAAGAAGTGCCAAGCCCTCAAGTGTAACCTTAATCGCGTCGTCCACGCCCTGTGTAACGCCGACGTTCTTGGTCACGGAGCTGTTGCAGATCGTGTTCACCGCACCGCCGCGGGCTCCAAACAGCTCAGAAAGTGTAAGAATAGCGGCTGTTTCGCGCTCAACATTGAGAATGCCGGCATTGACCCAATATTCAACAACAGGCTCCTGGGTATGCGGCAGATAGCCCATGACTGCACGGCCCTGACCGCAGTAAATCGAGTCATTGGAGCGAGTGATGCCTACGTGGTAACGCATGCCCATTTTCTGTGCCGCTTCAATCATCGGAAGCATAACCTCATAGCTCGAGAGCGCCGGATACTGCGGGGCAATGTATTCCTTTGTAAGGCCCTCATCGCGGACTGCACCAGAGCTTATGACGATGTCGCCAACATTAAGATCATCGCGCTGCGTGCCGGAAGTGCCAAGACGGATGAACGTGTCGCAGCCACTGAACTGCATAAGATCCAGAATAGCGATCTCTGCATCGGGGCCGCCGCTGCCCATGGAGCAAACGATAATCTCAGCATCCTTATAGCGACCGGAGACGACCGTGTACATCGGATTTCGGCTTATCTCATGCACATCTTCCATATATGCGCCGACAACGTCAGCCGGATCATCATGGAATCCCAGCGGGTCACGGACTGCCAAAATGGCATATCTTGCGTTTGCTTCGCCTTTTTTCAGGTTGGTAAGAATCGTCGTATCATCCTTGACAAAAAGAGGGGGTGAATATTTATCGTTCATGTTTATTTCTCCTTTATTTCTTTCATATTTTTCTTGATTATTTCTTTCCTTCGGCCTTGAGCGACCTGAGAATATCAAACGCAACAGCGACGATAATGATTATGCCGAGAACGACCTTCTGCCAGTAAGCGTTGACCTCCAGCAGGTTAAGACCATTGGTAATCATTCCGATGATAAGCGCACCGGCCAGTGTGGTCATGATGCTGCCGTTGGTCGAGCCTCCGACGTAGACCGCCGCCAAAGCCTGAAGTGTCACGTCAGAGCCAGAGGTGGGCTGGCCAGAGGACAGTCTGGCTGCGAGGACGATTCCGCCCAGAGCGCTCAGAAGGCCGCCTACGCCAAATACGGTGATCTTTACGCGGTTGACACTGATGCCGGAAAGCCTTGCACCGTTCCGGTTTTCGCCGACAGCAAGAACGTTTCTGCCAAATTTCGTATACTTAAGAACAAAAGCACCGACAATGAAAACAAAGAGCATTATGATTGCCGGAATAGGGATGCTGCCAATATAACCTCTGCCGAGCGCGAGAAAGCCTTCGGGTAAATTTGTAATGGGCTTACTGTTGGTGAGCAGAAGTACCGAGCCCTGAAGTACATATTGCATGCCGAGCGTTGTGATGAACGACGGAACACATAATTTTGTGATCGTCAGGCCCATCAGTATTCCGATCAACGCGCCGATAAGCAGCGTGAGTACGAAAGAACCTGCTACGCTGAGTCCGGCCTTCATCATGAGCGCAGCGCTTACACAGCCCATGAGCGCTATCATACTGCCGCTGCTCAGATCGATCTCGCCGCTGAGAATTATGAATGTAGCGCCAAGGGCAGTGATGCCCGTGACAGCGATCTGACGTATGAGGTTAATCAGGTTGTCTTTCTGAAGAAATTTGTCGCTGACAATGGAAAGCAGAATGAACATTCCTAAGACCACGAGCCATACACCCAGATTGTTTACAGCCTGAAGCGCCTTGTTTTTTTCTTTGATTCGCTTATCTGTCCCCGTCATGATTCGTAGCCTCCAATAGAATATTTCGAGATGAGCTCCTGTGAAAATTCACTTCTCTGGAGTTCCTTGCTTATCTTTCCTTCACACATTACATAAATACGGTCGCAGATACCCATTACCTCCTCCATCTCGGAGGAAACAACGATTACTGCTTTATTTTCCGCTGTAAGCTTATTGATGATCTCATAGATTTCGCGCTTTGCGCCCACGTCCACACCGCGCGTAGGTTCGTCCATGATCACTACATCAGCATCTGAAAATAGCCACTTCGCCAAAACAACCTTCTGCTGATTTCCGCCGCTGAGCTGGCCGACACGCTGATCCATACTGGGTGTGACTATTCTGAGACTGTCGCGGTAGTTGTCAGCAGCTTGTTTATCAAGCTTCATGTTGAGAATTCCATGCTTCTTGATCTTTCTGAGGGCGACCAGTGTGGTGTTGAACCGGCACGAAAACGGCAGGAACAAGCCTTCGCTCTTTCTGTCCTCCGTAACAAAACCGATTCTGTTCGATATTGCATCTCTTGGAGTATTAATATGTATTTCTTTTCCTGATTTGTAAAACTTACCGGATTTCTTTTTGTCTACGCCGAAGATCAGGCGCATCGCCTCAGTTCTGCCCGCGCCTACAAGACCGTTGAAGCCAAGAACCTCGCCGCTACGCACATTGAAGCTCAGATTCTTTACCCTGCCATTCTCGTCGGACAGATTTTCCACGCGGAAGATAACATCGCCAATATGATTGACTCTTGTTGGGAACTGCTGTGTCAGAACACGACCGATCATCATGGATATCAGCTCGTCCTTGTTGATATCGGCTGTGTTTCTCGTCCCGATGACCTGCCCGTCGCGCAAAACGGTCATTCTATCCGTCACGGCGAACAGCTCTCCAAGCCTATGGGTAATGAATACGACCGCATTTCCCTGCTCTTTAAGCCGGTGCATGATGCGGAAAAGAATCTCCGTCTCTTGCTGGGTAAGCGATGAGGTCGGCTCGTCCATGATCACGACTCTGGCATTATGGCTCATCGCCTTTGCAATCTCAATGAGCTGCTGCTGGGCGACGCTGAACCGGGACACCTTCTGCGTCACATCTATATTATGTATACCGAGCTGCTCAAAAAGCTCCTGAGCTTTTCGATTAAGTTCGCGCCAATCAAGTATTCCTCCTTTGACCGGCTGTCTGTTAAGGAAGATATTCTCCGCAACCGAAAGGTTGCCGAAAAGGTTGAGCTCCTGATAGATTATCGCTATGCCAAGCTCCTCGGATATTTGAGGAGAGCCCATTTCGGTCTCCTTACCGTCGACGAGTATAGTACCGGAATCCTTTTTGTAGGCGCCAGACAGAATTTTCATCAGAGTAGATTTGCCCGCACCGTTTTCACCCACCAGCCCATGTATCTCCCCAGCACGGAGAGAAAAGCTAACATTGGAGAGTGCCTTTACACCCGGGAATTCCTTGCATATGCCATTGAGTGTAATTAATTCATCGTTTGCCATATTGCGCCCTCACTTTGCATATTTCGCGTCCGGGTTTGCATCGTCACAAACCCGGACGAATAGCTGATAATACTGAACTTATCCGACGATGTCGGTGCTGATAAGCGCGCCTTCGGTGCAGTAAACGCCAGATGCACTTGCAACCTGCTTGTCGTAGGTCTTGCCTTCGTTGACGTAGCCGTCGATCATTTCGATGGTCTCCTCGGCCATGGATGCGGGAAGCTGCATAACGCTTGCAATGTAGTTGGTGCCGGCGTCAATTTTGTCCTGCTCTTCCTGCTCTGCGTCAAAGCCGACAATCTTGATCTCGGTGCGGTTTGCAGCCTCACAGGCGTCGAATGCGCCGAGTCCTGCAAGCGCGCTTGCGCCGTAGATAAGGTCGATGTTGTCATAAGTGATAAGTGCGTCTTCGCAGTTTGCCATATAGCCCTCACGGGTATCTGCGAGATACTCGTTGAGAACATTTACGGTCAGACCGCCCTCTTTAAGACCAGCGACAAAGCCCTCGACACGCAGGCTGGACATCTCGGTCTGGTTATAGAAGTTAATGAGGTTGACCTCGGTCTTGCCCTCGTCCTCCTGCATATACTTTGCAGTCCAGTATCCACCGTAGTAACCGGCCTGATAGCTGTCAGTACCGATCTCCGTGACATAGTTTGCATCTCTGTTCACGGTTCCCGTATCGATCAGGAACACAGGAATGCCCTTCTCGGCGCACTTGTCAAAGACCTCATTGAGGGTCTCGCCGAACCAGCTGGAAATCACAAGCGCGTTTACGCCCTTGAGGATCATGTCGTTGCAGTCGTTGAGCGCTTTTTCAGCGTCGTTACCGGAGTCAACACAGATGGACTTCCATCCCTTCGCTTCGCAAGCTGCTTCAAGAGCCTCCTGCATAGTGACATAGTAGGGGTAGTCAAGAGACGCGATCGAGAAGCCGACCATAAACTCATCGGTGCCGTTCGTTGTTTCAGCGGGGGTGCTGTCTGCCTTTTCAGGCGCAGCGGTGCTTGCACAGCCTGCAAGCAGCGTAAGTGCCATTGCCATAGCAAGGATCAGCGCAAATAGTTTTTTCATTTTTCTTTCTCCTTTTAGTTACAATTTTTTAAGGCATGCTTGCCTTTTTGCTTTTCAGAAGTTGACGCCGCCAACTAAGATAATATTTGCGTAAGGGCTTGTCTCGCCGGTGCGAATGACGCATTTGCACCTTCCGACAAGCTGTTTGAATTCTTCGTGAGGAACACTTCTGCTCGGCAAATCGTCAAGCAGCAGTTTTATCTTGCTTTCCGTCTGCTGGTTTGAGCAGTGGATTTCTTCTGCCAGAATGTAGCTTTCCGTGACTAACTCGGTATTCACCGCCTCAAGCACGTCCATAAAACTTGGAATACCGGCAGTCAGAGAAATGTCCACGACTGTTACTCCACTGGGGATCGGGAGGCCACAGTCTGCAATGCACAGGTATTCGGTGTGTCCCAATGCAGCAATCTCTTTTAGTATCATCGGGTTTTTAATTCTGTCTTTTTTCATTCTTACACCTCAACCTGTTTCAGACATTTGCCGTGGCACCGGCTATGAGGTCGGTCTTAAGCGGACTGCTGCGAGTATTGAACTCCGGCATGCGCCGTTCGATCGCCGCCAAGCCGAATTCCATGTCTTCCTCCGCCTCTTGTTCGTTCAAGCAGCCGATACACACCATGTCCTTTTCTCGGATCGTATTGTAAGAGAAGTTGAGTCCGACAAAAGGCGTTGTTCTTCCTGCTGCGCATGGCTTTATCGTGATGACGGGTTTTTTTGCAGCATGTATGATCTTAGCAACGCTCTCGATCTCGACCTGCATCAGAAATCCCATGCAGTTATATATCTGAATATACGTCTCCACGTCATAGCCGTTGGAATCTGAAAACTGGATTATTTCCGGCATATGCGCGGACAGCCCGGGAACCATGTCATGCTCCCGTATCATTTTCAAATAATCCGGCAGGCGGTCGATCGTCCCCTTATTCTTGTTAACAAGCTGCTCCACACAGGAGTGGAGCGGCAGGCAGAATGTCGCGCCGCGCGCCGCACATTCCTTGATCGCTAGCTCCGCTTCATGCCGCGCCATAGGGGTGTTGTCCATGTTTAAGATCGGCTCATCAATGATTATCATTTTCTTGCCGGTATTTTCCTGCGCGATGTCAACTGCTTTGCGCAGCTTTGTGTCCACGCCGAACAAGCCGAGAACTGCGTCAATATCCGCATCAAGGAATTTTTCAAATATTTTTGCCGTAGTTTCCGGGCAGCTGTGCGTGCTCTTTATCATATTATCGCAGGAGCTGCTGGTGTGGCTAAAACCGGATATCCAGTTGCAGCCGATGATCATTCTCGGCAGCGATACTCCGCCGACTTGCGTTCTGGGAAAAGGTTTACCCATTTAGAGCCACCTCTTTATGCTTGTCTTATTTTGTGAACATGATTATACCCTTCATATAATCATCCTTTTTGTCAACAGCACGCTGGAAAATGTATTCCATCGCCTCAGGATCCTTGTAATATGCAGTATGCGTCACCAGCTTCCCCGGTTCGTATATGCCGCGCTTGATAAGCTCATATGCGCGCGGGATCATCTCGGTGTAATGGGCGTTGCTCATGGGAGAAACATTGTAGACGTGCAAGCCTCCCAAATGCCACTTTGTCCCGTTGAAGCTGATGTCACTGCGATGGAAACTGCCAATGATGAGCTTTCCGGCTTGCATCGTAAGAGAGTCAGCCAGCTCCAGTCCGGAAGTGCGTGCACTGAAGTCAATCACGACATCTGCGCCGCCCTTTGCTTTGATACGTTCGATTTCCGCTTTGCCCTCATCGCTGTCCGGGTCGAAAATCTCGGCTCCTGCATACTGCGCGGCCATCTTGCGGCGCTTTGCGTTGTGCGCAAATACGGTAATCTTTCCTGCGGGAGTTGATTTCGTGAGTCCCATGAGTGTGAGCTGCCCCATATAGCCGGCGCCAATCAAAACAACGTGATCTCCGGGCTGGATGCCAGATTTGGCAATGACGTTTACAACGCAGCAGGTAGGTTCATATACTACACTTGCCCAGTCCTCCGTATCGTCGGGAAGCCTTACCACGCAGTCACTTTTCACGGTAAAGTATTCACACATCATCTCGTTGCTGCCCGAAGCACAGAACACCTTGTCGCCGACCTTGACGTTGGTAACGCCGGCGCCGACCGACTCGATGATGCCGACGCCTTCATGGCCGATTATGTACGGCATCGGTCCGGGAGCGTTCACGCCTCGGTAGAGCCAAGAGTCCCAGCAGCAAAGTCCGCAGGCCATTGTTTTTACACGCACCTCATCGTACCAGGGCTCTCTGACTTCGTAAGGTAAAATCCCGAGCTGCATGTACTGTGTCACATATACGCCGTTTGCTATCATTTTTATCCTCCCTAATTTGTGCGGTTCATGTTCTCATCTGTCAAGTCTACGATTATCCATGCCATGCCGGTAGGTCCGGTTTCTGAAATGAGCAGATGTCTGGAATCTTCATCCGGTGATTTCAGACGTTCAAGCAGGCGTGTTCTGTTTCCGTCTGCACCGGCCGCACTTAGCGATACACAGCATTTGCGCCATGCGCCTGCCGTGTTCCATGTTGGAGCTGCCGAAAAATGCTGTTATTTATGTACTTTTCACCTTGTTGTATTTCGTAACACCAGTCTCGGCTGAAGCGTTGTATTAAAATCTACTTTTTGCCCGTCTATGAGTTTAAGAAGATTATTTACAGCTTTCTTCCCCATCTCTATTGTCGGCTGCTGTACGGTCGACAAGGGGGGATCGCACAGCTGTGTGTATATAATATTATCAAAACCTATCAACTGCACCTCGCTCGGAACCTTAATTGAAAGCTCCTTCAGCGCCTTGAGCGCACCAAGGGCCATAAGGTCGTTGGCCGCAAGAATCGCTGTGAATCGAGTTCCTTCGCGGACAAGCTCCATGATGGCATCGTAGCCGCTTTCAACCAAGTAATTTCCTTCCTTTATCAGTAAGGGGTCAAAATCCAGACCGTACTGTTTGTATGCGTCCATAAAACCGTTCATACGTTCTGCCGACGTGAATGCTTTGCTGCGTCCAGAGATGAATGCGATTCTGTCGGCTCCTTTTTGTATCATCAGCTCGCAAGATCTGAAGGCTGCAAAAACCGTATCTGAATATACGCCGGGAAAGCAGTCGTTGTCTATCAGTTTTCTGTCAAGCAGCACGATTGGGATCCCATACTTCCCCGGAATCATATGCTCAGGCATAACCTTTTTTGACGAAGAAATCAGAATAATTCCGCAAATCTTCTGCGTGATTAGCTTTGAAATATATTCGGCTTCTTTTTCTGCCGAGTAATCCGTGTTGGCGATTATTAGCATATACCCATTCTCAGTAGCCGAGCGCTCTATTGCCTTGGCTATATCTGCAAAAAACGGATTTGTTGTATCAGGCTGCACCAAAGCGATGATTCTCACTTTGCCGCTGCCAAAACGTGAATCGTGTTCGTAGTTGGTATCTTTTACAACCTGCAGTACACGCTTGCGGGTCTCTTCCCCAACTCCATTCGGACTATTATTTATCACTCGTGAAACGGTCGCTTTGGATACGCCCGCCATTTTTGCGATATCATCTACTGTTACTCTCATATTCTTCCTCTATTCGAGAAACATTTCTTATTTATGTATTGTAATTAAGAAACTATTTTTCGTAAATGATTAATTTTAGCCAAATGTGATGTTAATATTTGTGCATATGTCCCAACGCTAACCGCCAGTCTATGAAAGTTAAATATGCACTACGAGTTGACCAAGCCACAAACTCGCAGAAAGGCAACAAACAAAAATCTAGGCTTTAAGGAAGACTCGCTTGCCGACATAAATCCCGCTCCGCTCTAAAGCAGCATTGCAAGAAGCGTCCCATTTTTCAGTTGCTGCCATGAAAAAGATGGATGCAGAGGAAGCTATGGATGAAAATCTGGATTGTAACCCGTGGCTCCGGCTCCATGTTCCCGACCGCGCGGCTATATTCCTCGCAAATTCTGTCCGGTGTTTCCAGTGGTTTCCTGCTTCTCCCGGTTTCTCGGCGTGGTTTTTCCTTGACAAGCTGACAGATTCGGATGCTCGTGGTGACGATGCCTTTAATGGCATTCGATGCCACGGTACTCCGGATCAAAATACGGGTCAAATCTGTATCCTGCAAGCTTCAGCGACTTTTTGTCAGACTGAATACCCTGCGTCAGAAATTTCCCATCTTTGAACAGCGCATAGGTTGTGACCGATGTAGGCGCCATTTGTGCCTGCTCCTTGCTGGTGACAGGAATAACATTCAAAGGGATGTCGTGCATTTTTGCAGCTTCTTGCTGTTGTTAAAAGGCAATCGCATCCCCTGACCCAGATTGTGACCCAAGTGTGCACGAAAGCGTGTGGACACAATGGGTAGAACCCTGTAAAATTCAGCACTTTTCACTGACGGAACGGACGCATTTGACGCAAAAACGTCCAATATCACGAACCGATCGCAGCTGGCAGTCATGAGGTCAGCGGTTCGATCCCGCTTATCTCCACCAAAAAGGCTTGTTTTCTGATGAAAACAAGCCTTTTTCATAACTTTTTTGATGTTTTTGACATATCGTCGTTATTTTGCGCCCCCAGCGGTTGTACCCACGTCAGCCATACCCCCGCAAAAATTGAATAAAAAGTTCGTAAAGAGCTGCAAAATTGGGCATTTATGTGAAAACGTGAATGTCCATTTTTTATTGTCAAAATTCCGCATATCGAGGTGATTTTCATGCAAGCGCAAGTCAATTTCTCCTACTTTTACGGCGAAGAATCTGAGCAATTCAGCTACTTCCGGATTCCCAGATTGTTGGTGCGCAGCAAAAGGTTCAAAACGCTCTCCACCGAAGCAAAGCTACTCTACGGCCTGATGCTCGACCGCATGGGGCTATCTGCCAAGCACGGGTGGTATGACGAGCTGGGGCGCGTCTATATCTACTACACCCTCGACGAGTTACAAACCGACCTCATGTGCGGACACAACAAAGCGGTCCGACTGTTGGCCGAGCTGGATACCGGAAAAGATGGTTTTGGCCTGATCGAGCGCGTGAAGCAGGGGCAAGGCCGTCCGGCAAAGATTTACGTCAAAAAATTCACCACGACCGATGTGCCAGAAGCTCCCCTTTCTGCGCCTATTTCAGACTTCCCGGATTCGGAAATCCAGACTTCCCAAAAACAAACTTCCAGACTTCCGCTTTTGGGAAGTCAAGACTTCCCAAAACGGGAAGCAAGTTATTTAGATAATATCTATCCTGAGTTTAGCTATCCTGATCCATCTATCTATCCGGCGCAAGCGCCGCCGGATGGATACGACCGATTCGGTTGCAGAAAGCAGCTCTATGAAAAGCTGGACTACGAAATTCTGATTACCGAGTACGGCGAAACATCCGTCAAATCCATCATCGAGCTGCTGACCGATACGCTCTGCACAGCAAAGTCGAGCGTTCGTATCGGCGGCGAGGAAATTCCCATTGCCGCTGTCCGGGAACGTCTTGGTCAGCTTGACCGTTTCCATATCACCTATGTGCTGGACTGTATGCAGAAAACCAACACACCCATTCGTAACATTCGCGCATATCTGCTTGCCGCTCTGTATCAGGCGCCGACCACGATAGATTCTTACTATCGCGCCGCCGTCCGAGCGGATTGCGACCGGTAAATCTGCGCGTTGTTTTTTTGCGTCCCAACTTGGGGCGCATTTTTTATACCCATTTTTCGATGAAGGAGGAATACAATGCCCGAAGAAAAAGCAACCCTCAGCAAACAGCCAGCGCCGGAAAAGAAACCTGACGCTGCAAAGCTGCCAAACGCACCGCCCAAAACAGAGAAACCGCCGGATAAAAACGACGGCATAAAGCCCGCTTCTGCGGCTGAACCCCAAAAACCGGAGGATAAGTCCGGCACACTGCCGCCCGCAGAAGTCAAAAAAGCAGATGCGTCCGGCAAGGACAGCCGCAAGGACACTGTTCCGACAAGTGATGTGAAAAAGCCCGAAGCGTCGGTCAAGTCACCGCCCGCACCCGCCGAAGCGAAAAAGCCGGATGCACCAGCGAATATCCCCGGCAAGGTCAGTAGCAAGGACACCGCTTCTGTGAGCGGCGCAGAAAAGCCCGATATGACAACCAAGCCGCTGGAGAAAACTGCTGCAAAGGTCATCCCTGAAAATGGTCCCAAAAAGCCAGAAGGAAAAAACGGCGCGGCCATCCCGCCAGTAGCGACCGAAGCGAGAAAGCCGGACGCAACAACGGATATTTCCGGCAAGGTCAGCGGCAATGATACCGCTCCTGTGAGCGGTGCAGAAAAGTCCGGCGCAGCAGTCAAGCCGCCCGCAAAGGCTGCCGACGAGAAAACGTCGACACTGAATAAGCCAGTGCCGCCGCCTGCGCAGAAAATGGAACCGTCCGCAAAAATTATGCTGGGCGGAAAGCTGCATGACCCCATCACGCCGCCGAAAGCCGCAGACCCGCCGAAAGGTCTTGGTGAGCAGAAGGGTGTGCGCGTGACGCAGATTTTCGAGGACCGTCTGGATTACCCGGATGAAAAAGCACTGAACAGTCTGCCTATTCCGAAGGAGGGCGAAGGCTTTTCCATGCGCCTGCATCCGGCCTATTTCTATCAGTTCCTCGATCATCCGTTTTCGGTTAACCGCGAGGTCAAGGACTACATCGAACTGTACGAATCCATCCGCGACAACGGCATCAATGAGCCGGTCAAGGCAAGGCCGCGTGAAAAAGGCGGTCTTGAACTGATCTCCGGCCACCGCCGCCACGACATTGCAAGCCGCCTGAATTATCCTGTGCCGGTCATTATCGCGCAGGTGGACGACGATACTGCGCGTGTTGAAGTCGTTGACGGCAATCTGCACCGCATGGACATTCCAACGTCCGAGCTTGCCCGCGCCGCGAAAATGAAGATGGAGGCCCTTGCACGAAAAGCCGGACGACGCAGCAAAATGGAGCAGCTTACAAGCCCGGAACCGAAGAAGCGCACCGATCAGATCGTTGCGGAGGATATGGGTATCAGCCGCAATCAGGTCAACCGACTTGTCAAAATCAATGACCTTGTTCCAGAACTGAAACAGCAGGTGGATGATAAAAAGCTGCCATTCAACACGGCGGTCGAGCTTGCGTATCTGAAGCCGGACGAGCAAACAAAGGTCGTTGACGTTATGAAGAAAGAGCAGATCGTTCCCTCCATGGCGCAGGCCACCGCACTAAAGGAGGCCAGCCGCCATGCGGACACGATGCAGAAAAATCTGCCCTCTCTGGCCCCCGCACATAAGGTCGATGAAAACAAGATCACGTCCATTATCAAGCCGAAGAAAGCCCCGGAATTGAAGGTCACATTTACCGGCGCGGAACTGAAGGACTTCTTTCCTGGCGAAATGCCGAGTGTCGCAGAAGTCAAGCGCGTAGTTTTTGATGCACTGAAAATCCGGGAGGAAGCCTATAAGCGTCAAGCAAAACGGCAGGCCGCAAAGGACGCGATCAAATCGCCCGAACACTGATATGCACCACAGAGCATTACTGCACCGTCTGGTGGTGCCGCCCTGACAATTATGATCTAGGAGGATTCTCTATGAATTACCACCCCAAGCACAAATCCAACTCGCGTACCGCCGTCTGGATCGGCGCTGGCGTCCTTGCCGCCGTCGCCATCGGCGCACTCATTTTCATCATCGTTACGCTCCACTCTCCCACGACAAAGGAAGAAGCTCGCGCCAAAGCCGGAATCGTTTATGATTCGTCTGCAACTGAGGGCGGCTGGGATAACCTTTCGCCGGAGGAAATCGAAGCGCGGCTGAATGAAAAAGTGGCCGAGGGCATGATTAACATTTCAGCCAACACCGCACCCATCTTTGAGGATGGAGCATCTGAGGGAAATCTGATGCTCGTAAATGAGTCCATCAATAACTATCCGCAGATGGTTCAGATCGTCCGTAATGATACGGGCGAACAGATTTATGAATCCGGCGCCATTGCCGTTGGCAGTAAGATTGAACGTGCGCGGCTGGACGTGGTTCTTCCCGCGGGTACATACGAATGTACCGCTTATTTTCATAACCTTGACCCGGAATCTGGTGCAATCATCGGCACAGCCGGGGCAATCATTACAATTACGATTCAACAATAATTTTAATCAAAGGAGTCATTACAATGAAGAACACTAAGAAAATCGTTTCCCTCATCCTTGCGGTCTGCATGATCGCTTCCCTCGCAATTTCCGCTTCCGCTGCCAACACGGTTGATGCTTCGGGCGGCACCGGCACTTCCAGCGTCACGCTCTCGTCCACCGCTGACGGCAGCATCGGCGGCGACCCGGCAGCCACCAAAATGTCTGTAGTCGTGCCTACCGTCCTCCCGGTTGCTGTTGGCACTGACGGCACTGTTTCCACCGCGACCGACGCGAAGATCATCAACAATTCGTTTGGTGCAGTAAAAGTTGCGAATATTTCCATCGAAGCCGCGCAGGGTTGGTCGCTGGCTGCGTTCGGCGACAAGGCATCTCTGGCGCACGAAAAGGTCAACAGCAATAAGTTTGGCTTCTCCATCTCCCTCGGCAATGGCGCTGCACAGATCACCGATGGCAAGAACGCCAGCAAGCAGACGCTTCTGACCGACGCCATTGAGGGTTGCTACATGAGCGGTGCGGGTGATACCAGCGCCAATACGGTCGCAATCTCCTACGATGCTATCGTGACCCCGGTTTCGGAAGCAGTTACCAACACAGCGATTGCTTCCGTGCTGTTCATTATCGCTTGGGATGCGGTCTGATCGCAATTCATCCAAGGGGAACGCCCAAAGCGTTCCCCTTTCCAGATTGAAGGAGGTATTCATGTGAAAAAGAAACGAATCCTCGCAATGATTCTTGCCGTGGCATTGTGCCTGTCGCTGGCGGTCAGCGCGTCGGCGGCAAACACACCCAACCGCAAAGCCACAGATTTCCGCGATTTCGACCGTACCGCATGGTATGCCGAAGCGGTCAGCGCCGCTGTGGATAACGGCTTGCTTTACGGTAAATCCAGCAGCATTATCGACCCGAATGGCGCAATGACCCGCGCGGAGATGGCCGCAATCATCAACAGATCTTTCGGCTGCTACGCCAAAGCTGACATTTCCAAGTACAAGGATGTTTCCAAAGACAAATGGTATTTTGAAGATGTGGCCATGGCGGTGCAAATGGGAACATACAACGGCAGATCGAACACGGCAATGGCCCCGGACGCGCCCATCACACGGCAGGAAGCCCTGACGGTCGTTGCCCGTGCGCTGGAGTTGGACTACGATTCGTATTCCAAAACGGATCTGTCCGCGTTTTCCGACCGTAGCGAGATTTCCAACTGGGCGATGCCTTATGTGCGCGCGATGGTCGGTGCGGACTACATTCACGGGCGCGGCAAAATCCTTGCGCCGCTGGACAACATCACCCGCGCGGAATTTGCGCAGATTTTCCATAACATCATCGGCACTTACATTGTGTCCAAGGGAATCTATGACAAGGACATCAAGGGCAGCGTCCTGATTCGCACCGACGATGTAAAATTGAAAAACCTGACCGTGGACGGCGACCTCATCATCGGCTGCGGCGCAGCAGATGGCAAAATCACGCTCGATAATGTTACCGTCAAGGGCAGATTGCTTGTCTGGGGCGGTGGTACAAAAGCCGTGTACTGCAATAACGGAACGCAGATGCCGGAAGTCGTGGTTGCGCGTGTGGATGATGCAGTCAAGGTGATCTATGACAGAGATTCCACCCTCGCAGTCATTGACACGATCAAAACCAGAATCACAGACAGAGCAAAGGCTTTCAAAGAAACTGAAATTACCCCTTTGAGATTTCACCACCTTTCGAGAGGTGTTATCGGGTGTTATTA
>ENA-UOJM01001290-UOJM01001290.1-human-gut-metagenome-genome-assembly--contig:-P116-NODE-1290-length-24012-cov-20.972451_pt1 | contig 24012 bp, 10 predicted proteins | sample MGYA00242349_ERZ723896 | MGnify/ENA metagenome assembly ERZ723896 | reverse complement strand
GTTCGGCCGGGCTTACGGTCGCGCATCGCACCCGCCGGCCGCAGCCTTTTTATGGGAAGTGCCTTGCGGGGCCCTGAAAGTTCCCTGATTTTCTCGGTGGCGTTACTGTTTGTTCGAACGCGACCTCTATAGTGGGCATATGAGTGAAATTCAGCCGTTGCCGCAGTTCCCGCCGCAGCACGACCAGCAGCGCGAACAGCAGCGTATGGGGGAGCGGATGGACGATTCTTGCGATGACATGCCCACCGTGCCGATTCCGGCACGCAAGGTGGTCACCACCTTCGACGCGGCCTCCAGACATGAGCGTCTTGAAGTCAAACCGCCGCTGACCAGGCTGTTCCGCCGCACGATCACCAAAGCATTCAGTGTCTGGCTGAAATTCTCGACCGCATTGGTGCGGTCGCTCGACTGGTATCCACGTGTCGAACCCTACGTCGGCTATGGCACCGAACACTACTCCCGACTGATTTGCCGTACCGTATACGGCCCGTTCAAACGGCAGGCCGGCCGCCTGATTCGCGGCATCCGTGGCATGCTGATGGTGCCGTCCCCGCATACCAAAGTGCGGATCGCCATCGATGACGTGCCCATCGAAACAGTGCAGGTGGGTGCGTCGGAAGTATACGACGCGATCGACAGCAATCCTGATATTTCCAGCGAATTCGCGGCATCCGACGATGCCGGCTACCTCGACCTCGTGGCCGAGCATTCGCTCGAACCGGGCATCCACAACGTCTCGTACAAAGTGCGCAGCCGCAAGCCGGTCAACGCCAATCTTTTCACCATTCCCAGCGGCACCAAAGTGGGCGTGATCTCCGACGTGGACGACACCATCATGGTCACGCAGGCGCCGCGTCTGATGAAGGCCGCCTACAATCTGCTGCTGCTTAATCCGCGCAAAAAAGTGCCGGTGGCCAGCATGAACCTGCTGTTCAACCGCATCGCGGACATGTTCCCGGACGCGCCGTTCTTCTACCTGTCCACTTCGCCATGGAATGTGGAAAGCTCGATCCGCCATTTCATTACGAACCACGGTTTTCCGGAAGGGCCGCTGCTGCTGCGCGACCTTGACCCGAGGCCGAAAACCTTCATTCCGTCGGGCGTGCAGCACAAGCTTGAATACGCCGAGCAGCTGATGGCGGATTTTCCCGATATGAAGTTCATTCTGATCGGCGACGACGGGCAGAAGGATCCGACCACATACGCCACGATCGCACGCCGCTACCCGGGGCGTGTGCTGGCGATCGGCATCCGGCAGCTGTCACCGCGCGAAGTGACCGGCAATTTCGGTTCCGTCGCCGGGCGCGTGGCCACGCAGCCGATGCCGGTCACCGACGTGCCGGTATTCACGGGAACGACCGGATCGAACATCATGAAAACCATGCTGCCGTTCCTGAAACAACAGATGGGCGTCTGACTTTTTCGTACGCCCAGAGCAGGGGTTGCGTGCCGCGTGGGATTGGGAATGCAATGCCGGTATAATCGCGTGCATGACTGATTTTCGGGGTGAACAGGGCGCAACGGGCGCGCGAGAAAGCGACGAAAGCGTGCAAGACAAATGCGGGATGCCGATCGCGAAGCGTGTGCCGAAGGAGCGCGTATTCCACGGCGACACCTTCATCGACGAGTACGAATGGCTGCGCGACAAGGAATCGCATGACGTGCAGGATTACGTCGCCGCGCAGAACCGGTATTGCGAGCAGCGCATGGAACCGTTGAAAACCCTACGCTCCACACTGTTCGACGAGCTCAAGTCGCACGTTCAGGAAAACGACATGTCCGTGCCGACACGCATGGATGGCTACTGGTATTTCGTACGCACCCAGGAGGGCCAGCAGTATGCGGTGCAATGCCGTGTGCCGATTCGAAGCGCAGACGATTGGGATCCGCCAACCATTGAAATCGGCGTGCCTATCGACGGCGAACAAGTGGTGTTCGACACCAATGCCGAAGCGCAAGGCCATGATTTCTTCCGTATCGGCGGCATGGATATTTCCAAAGACGGACGTTGGATGCTGTACGGCACCGACACCAGCGGCGACGAACGTTACGATTTCCGCATCCGCAGCTTGGAAACCGGCAAGGAACTGCCGGAAGTGTTCAAGGGCATCGGTGGCGCCTGCTTCACACCGGACGCGCAATGGGTGTTCTATGTGAAGCTCGACGACGCGTGGCGTCCATACGCGGTGATGAGGCACCGCGTCGGCACCCCCGTCACCGACGATGTGGAAGTGTATCACGAACAGGACGAACGATTCTGGGTGGGCATCGGCCTGTCGTTCGACGAACGCAATCTGGTGATCGGCACCGGATCGAAAACCACTACCGAAGTGCTGCTGCTTTCCACCGACGATCCGGAAGGTGAATTCCGCGCGTTCATTCCGCGCGAGCAGGACGTGGAATACGACGTGAGTTTCAGCCGTTTCGAAGGTGCCGGCGAACGCGGTGAGGATATTCCGCTCGCCGTGGTCTATCACAATGCGTTGAACCCGAATTTCGAAATCGATGTGATCGACATGCGCTCCCATGAGCCCCCGTACCGTTTGGGTGAGGGCGTGCGTGTGGCCGTCGGTTCGCCGTACGGATGCGAGTATGGCGACGAGGTCGAACCGGGCGCTTCTGGGATGCCGATCGGCACACCGTATTCCAATCCCTGCAATCCAGCCATTTTGCAGGGTGCGCATGGTCTTGGCATTGAGGGGATCTCGATTCACCGGCATTATGTGGCGCTGCAGTACCGGGCGGAAAGCCTGACGCATATTGCGGTGATGACGAAGGATGCCGCTGCGGAGGATTTTCTTGCGGGGCGTCCATGGAAGTTCACCGAGCTGGTTCCCCACGCGTTGGAAGACGATTGGGATGTCGACGAGTCGGTGGACGAGATCAACGAGGAACGTGCCGAAGTGTGGGGCGCGCTCGACCAATTGGCCGCCGCGCAAGGCGAGGGGTCGGCCGTGCATGGGGTTTCCCGCAAGGCGATGACCTCATCGGATGGCGCGACCGCCGATGCGATGCCGGGGGAGACCCGGCGCTTGTATTCGATTGGTGTGGGAGGTAATCCTTCGTATGATGCGCCCCGCATGCGCTACTCGTTCTCCAGTTACACGCGTCCCGGCGAACTGCATGATATCGATCCGGCGACCGGCGAGGATCGCCTGTTGAAGCGTGCCACGGTGCTTGGTGGATTTGAACCGCGCGAATACATGGAGCGCAGGGTGTGGGTTACCGCCCGCGATGGCGAGCGCATTCCTGTTTCCTTGGTGTGGCGCAGGGATGTGCCCGCGTGTGATTCGGCGATGTTCGTTACCGGGTATGGCGCGTATGAGATCAGTTCGGATCCGGGATTCTCGGTGTCTCGCATCAGCATGCTTGATCGTGGTGTGCTTTATGCGGTGCCGCACATTCGCGGCGGCGGTGAGATGGGTCGTGCCTGGTATGAGCAGGGGCATTTGCTCAATAAGAAGCATTCGTTTGAGGATTTCGTTGATGCCGTGCGTGCGTTGCAGCGTGCCGGTTTGGCGTCGCCTGCTCGCACGGTGGCCGATGGCGGTTCCGCCGGTGGCCTGTTGATGGGTGCCGTGGCGAATATGGCTCCCGAATGTTTCGCGGGCGTTGAGGCGGATGTGCCTTTTGTGGATGCGTTGACGTCGATTCTTGATCCGTCGTTGCCGTTGACGGTTACGGAGTGGGATGAGTGGGGCGATCCGCTGCATAATGCGGACGTGTACAGGTATATGAAGGAATATACGCCGTATGAGAATGCGCCGTCTGATGCAAATGATGCGCGGGTTGCGGTTTTTCCCAAGATTTTCATTACCACGTCGATGAATGACACTCGTGTGCTGTATGTGGAGCCGATGAAATGGTTGGCCCGACTGCAGCGTGCGGGCGTGGATGCCGTGGCGAAGATTGAGGTTGAGGCTGGTCATGGGGGTACGTCTGGAAGGTACAAGCAGTGGGAGGAGATCTCCTATGAGAATGCTTGGTGTCTTTCGATGATGGGTATCACGCATTGATCCGGTTTGTGGGACCTTTCATGTTCGGATGAGGTCGGTTTCGGAACGGTCTGTTGTTATGTGACGGGGTGCACCGTATGACGCACCCCGTTTTGCAAACGCTTCCATTTGCAGTTTGTTTCATGAAACATTGAAACAGCTCGGGTGATTGTTTTCGGCGTTTCTTGCATAATCCTCCGATTTAGGGGTGTTCCGTCAAACGTTTTTTCCAACTTTTGACGGCATGTTAAACCTTTTATAAGGTCATGCTTGCACCTGTTTTCAGAGTGTTTCATTGTCTGTGTGGGGTGGTCTAGTAGGGTCCAGAGAAATAGCAGGTTTACGGGTAAAACCGACTAGATTGCATTGCGACCAGGGGGAAGAATGGCAGGCATGCATAAAGCCGTAAGTGAGCGGCATGGAATGACAACGATTGCCGCGTTGGTGGCAATCGTTGCGATGATCTTCGCAAGTGTGATCGCAGCGCCGCAACGCGCGTATGCTGAGGGATACAATATCAGCGATCTCGGTTGGGTTGACAAGGACGACACCTCCTTCGAAATCAGTTCCGACGGAGGCAAGACGTGGAAGCCGTACATTTCCGGCATGCAGGTCAACTACGGTGATCAGATCCGCACCGAACTGCATTGGAAAGTGCCGAACGACGTCAAAATCAACGAGGGCGACACCTTCGTCTACGACCTTCCCAGCAATCTGGAATACAAATCGAACGAGAAATACCCGATCTACAACGGTGGCGACGTGGTCGGCTACTACACCATCGACGGCGACAAAATGGTGGCCACCTACACCCGCGGCGAATCGGCGGGGTCCAACATCGAAGCGTTCGTGACCACTGACGGAACCATCACCTCGAACAAAACCGGTGGTTCGGCTGGCGGCGATACCAGCTTTACCTTCCCCGGATATGGCACCATCACCGTGAACGTGGAGGGCAAACACAGGGTCAACGTGGTCAAACGCCCGGCAATCTCCACTTCCGACGCATCCACCTACGATTTCGTTTTGGAAGTGACCTCTACAGGCACGAACACCGGCGTGACCATAGACGACACCATGGGCGGCCTGCTGACCTTCGTGGACGGATCCGTGCACATCTACACCGACGCCGACTGCAAGAACGAATACACGGGCGCATGGCAATCCTCCAAAACCGACGACCATAATTTCAACGTCACCATCGGCTCCATGGGCGACGGTGAGAAACTATACGTGCGCTACTCGGTGAACGCCGACAAAGACAGCGTCATCAAGGCATGCCGCGAGGCCGGCAATTGCAGCAATGCCACCGAAAACAAAAACAAGGTGACCTATTCCAGCAACGAAGACGTCAACAAGAAGGAAACCAGCAACTCCATCTGGTTCAACTACAGCGACTGGTATGTGAACAAAAGCGCAACCGCAGCAAAAGACGAAAATGGCACGCAAGGCTTCACTTGGAACATCACCATCGGCGCTGGCGAAGGCCAATCCGTCGACGGAGCCACCGTCAAAGATCTGCTCGACAAGAACAACCTCAAGGAACCGACCGGAGATCTGGTGCTCAGCTGCTACAACAGCGGCGACTGGAAATCCGTGTGTCCGACCGGCTCGCCCGGCGCATATACGGACGACGACCCGTACAATCCGCAGCATTACATCAAACTTAGCTGGAGCGATCTCGTAGCAGGCACCGTGACCCTGCCCTCCGGCGGCTACGACCATTTCCAAATCCAGTATTGGACCGAAGCGAAAAACGTGCCGGTCGAAGGAAGCGGCGAACACCAGAAATACAAGAACGAAGTCACCGTAAAACCTCAGGATGGAACCGGCAAAACAGCCACGGCCGAACCTCAACTCGGCACGGACGCGGTCGAACTGAAGAAAACATGCACGTCGCCGGCATCCGAAGCGAAGAACCTGACGTGGGTGACCAGCATGAAAGCCTTGGAAGACCTCACCAACGCCGAACTGACCGACAAGCTGGATGTGGACGACAGCGGCAAGGATCTGGGATCCAAGCAAACCTTGGTGAAAGACAGCATTAAAGTGTACACCGACGCCGCCCTGACGCAGCAATACGCGGGCGGATACACGACAGAGGCCACCGATAGGGGATTCACCATCGTGTTCGCATCATTGCCCAAAGGCACTACGGTGTACGTGCAATACCAGTCCACCGTCAACGACGGTGTGACCGACGAAACCGTGTGGAACCGAGCTTCGGCATTGAACAAAACCTCCACGGCGAAACACCAGCATCGCGGCGACGTGCTCGGCAAGGAAGACGCCAACCAGTATTGGGACCAATACGGGTACGGCTACACCGCCAACTCCAAAGGCGTGATCCGCTGGCGCATCAAAGTGCATGACGTGATGTCGGACGCCGAAAACATCGTGGTGACCGATACGTTGCCCGTCCACACGCGGTACGACGCGAAATCGTTGAAGATCTTCGACGCTTCCAGCACCACAAAAATGCTGTCCGGAGTGAGCGCCAAAGACAACGGCGACGGCACGGTGACCTTCACCATAGCCAAGGGTACCCCGGCGTTCAGCCAGGCGAAGACCTCGGCTGGTGTGCTCATCGTGTATGAGACGAGCATCGACCCGATCACCGCACCTGATTGGGGAAATTACGAGAACAAGGCGCACATCGACATTGATGGCAGCGCCGGAGGCGACGCTTCCGCCACAGTGGGCGCGAGCAAGCCGAAACTTCTTGACAAAAACGGCAAATACGATGCCACGACCGCGCCGAACGTGAACTACACGGTCAAAGTCAACCCGAATGCGGACACGCTTAACAAAGGCAACAACCTCACTCTGACCGACACCATGGGTCAGGCACTCGACCTCAACGCCAACAGCGTGTCGATCATGGACTCCGACAATGGAACCGCCATCAACGGTGCAACATGGTCATACAATCCGCAGACCCGCGAACTAGTGTTCTCCATTCCCGACGCCCGTGCATGCACCATCACCTACACGGCCGCGGTGCAGCTCAAACCAGGCGAAAGCTTCGGATCGCTGGGCGGCAACAAAATCGTGCTCGCCGGGTATGAGAACAACGGCGGAACCTCGCAGAACACAATCACCGGAACCGTGCAGCAGAGCAAAGGCGGCATGAAATACGACCAGAGCACACTGCAGATCTACAAGTACGCGGATGGCGATCTCGGCAAGCCGGCGGGCAGCGCCACCTTCAAAGTGGAAAGCGTCACCGGATGCAACTTCGTGTCGTCTACGGCCGATGCCGACGGCACCTGCAATGGTACGGTTGGCAAAGAAATCACCAAGCAGCTGACCACAGGAGCATCCAACGGACTGTCCGACCGACTGCAGCTGGACTACGACACCGTATATAAGGTCACCGAGCTGACAGGTCCGGACGGCAAAGTGCCCGGCAGCACTGATTCGCAATACGAGAAATCCGCTCCGCTCTATGTGATATTCCCCGGACATGACGCGCAGACCGCTGCCGGTGCATACGACGGACGATACGACAACAAAACCGTTACCGTAGACGGGCAAAGCGGCAAATTGATCGTCGCCGTAGCCAAAGACAGCGACGGCAAGACGACCACATTGGGCAACTACCGTTGGAACTGCAGCAACGACCACAAAACGAAGTTCAAGGTGCAATTCACAAAGGTGGATGCGGCGAATGCCGGTGTACCCGTCGACGGTGCCACCATGCAGCTGACTCGTGTCGGATCGTCGCAGGTGGAATCCGATTGGACATGGACCACCTCCGGCAGCGAGACGAAAACGCTCGAACTCCTGCCCGGACGGTACAAGCTGACCGAAGCCAACGCACCGGACGGATACCAAGTCATGGATCCGATCATCATTCTGGTCGGCGAAGACGGCACCATCACCGTCGACGGCAAAAATGTGACCGGTAGCGACGGCATCGGTCACGTGCAGGCGGAGGACGCACCGAAAACCACGTCGTTGACTGTTACGAAAACATGGAACGACAATAACAACCAGGACGGCAAACGTGCATCCGTCACCTTCGATTTGTACCGCAAGACCGACGGCGATGCCGATTATACGAAAGTCGACGGGCAAAGCCGCATACTCAATCCCGACAAGAACGATAACGTGCAATGGACGGGACTGCCGGTGAAAGTCGACGGCAAAACCGCGGCCTACATGGCCGTCGAAACCACGACGCTGGGCGGGTACGACTCGCAATGCGCTGACGTGCAATACAACACCGACGGTTCGGCTGCCACCGAACAATGCACCAACACGCACACGCCCGAAACCACGTCGATCGGCGTTGAAAAAGCATGGGACGACGCCGACAACCAGGACCAGAAGCGCCCTGACAGCGTAACCGTGCATCTGTTGAAAAACGGAGAGGAAACCGATCAAAGCGTGACACTCGATGCGGTTGGAAACTGGCGGAACGACAGCGCGTTCACCAATCTGCCCGTCTACGAGGATGGCAAGAAGATCGTGTATACCATACGCGAAGATACGGTGAGCGGCTACACCACGCACATCACCGGCTCGCAAACCCAAGGTTTCGCCATCACCAACACGCACCACCCCGAAAACGAGGAGGTGTGGTTCTCCAAGCAGGACCTCAAGGGTACGGAGATCGCAGGTGCCACCATGCGCCTCACCGGTACGCTGAATGATGGCACCGAATTCGAAACGCAGACCTGGGTAAGTGAGCGGGATAAGTCGAAGAGCATCAAGCTCAAGCCCGGCACCTACACCTTGACCGAAACCAAGGCGCCGGATGGTTATCTGGTAGCGGATCCGGTCGAATTCAAAGTCGTGAGCGACGCCGTCACCGGCAAGCTCAGCGTGCAGATCAAGCAAACCGATGGCACATATGCCGACGTGCAGGACAATACCATCGTGATGACCGACCAGTACCGGACGCATCAGGTGACCGTCAATAAAAACAGTCTCACCAGTGGCATCACCAATATCGACGGCGCGCAGATGAGCATCACCGGCACCACCTTGGATGGCAAGGCGATCGACGAGATCACCTGGACCAGCAAAGGCGGCGAACCCGGCGAACTCACCCTGCTACCCGGCACCTACACCCTGCGTGAAAAGGTGGCGCCGGACGGCTATGAAACCGCGGATGACATCGTATTCAGCGTCGGGCTCGACGGCAGCGTGACCATCGACGGTAAGAAGCAGGATTCCAATACCGTCGTCATGAAAGACAAGCCGGGCAAAAGCGGCATCCTGTTCTCCAAAACCAAGGTCGGCGGCGGTGCCGAGCTGGCTGGAGCGGAATTCTCCATAACCGGCAAAACTTTCGAAGGCAAGACGATCGACGAGATCACCTGGACCAGCGGCGGCGGACTGCCGAAACAATTCCAGCTGCAGGACGGCGTCTACAAGCTCACCGAAACCAAGGCGCCGGTCGGGTATGAAAAGGCGAACGCGGTCAACTTCACCATTTCCCGCGGCGAAGCATACGTGGACGGCAAGCTGGTGGATGGCAACACCATCCGCGTCGAGGATCGCGTGGATACGACCATGGTGCGCGTGCGCAAAATCTGGTCCGACCATAACTATTCGGAGCGTCCGACATCGGTGACATTCCACCTGCTGCGCAACTCCAAGCAGCTGCAAGATGCGAAGTACACGCGGACGTTGGACAACAAGAACACCAGCGACTGGACGTACACGTGGACCGATCTGCCCCGATATGATGCGGACGGCAACAGGTACAACTACACGGTTGACGAGGAACTGACCCAAGAGCTCACAGGTAAGGAATACCGCGTTTCCGTGATCAAACGTCCGTACATCGACGGCGCCGAATTCACGGTATTGAACATTCGGGAGCCGGAAACGGCAAGCATCACGGTGAACAAAACGTGGAACGATCAGGATGACAACGATGGCAAACGGCCGAAGACGCTGACCTTCCATATTTGGGGAACCAGCAAACAGCCGAAGAGCGGCAGTACCGACGAAACGGAAGACGTGACCGAACAATTGGTGGTGCAAACCGTGCGAACCAACGGCAGCAACACGCAATCGTGGACGTTCGAAGGTCTTCCCAAGCAGAACCTGTACAACAATCCGTACACGTATACGGTAACCGAGGAATCCGTAGATGGCTATACGGCAAGCGACGTGACGCTCGCCGGCGGTACGGAAACACGCTGTGCGGTGACGAGCACGGTCAAATCCTGCGCGTTCGATGTGACCAACACGCATACGCCCGAAACCACGACATTGAGCGTGGACAAGACGTGGGATGACACTGATGCGCCCAGCAATGTGAAACGGCCGGGCGACAAGGCCACGATCTGGGTGCTTTCCAGCGTGTGGACCGATGCGAAGAACCAGACGCTGCCCGGATGGCCCTCACCGCAACACAACAGCGAGTGCAAGAACACCGGCGCGACGGATGGCACGAATCCATGGGGTGTGAGCTGCATGGTGCTGACCTCGGAGAACGCCAAAGCGACGCAGGCCACCACGGCCAACGTCAACGGGGCTGACGGAACAAGCGAAGCGACCACTTCGCAAGAGGTGAGCGCGAACACGTGGACCTACACCTTCACGAACCTGCCCAAATACTACAAGGGCAAGGAAATTCAGTATTCGGTGACCGAAGAGGCCGTGAAGAACTACACGCCGACGCTCACCGGAGGCAAAGTCGCTGCGGCTGACGGCGCCGAGGGCAAGGCCAACGAGTCGGGCGAATCCGACAAGGCGGATGAAACAAGCGAAAGCGGTCAGAATGCGGAATCCTGGGCGTACACGCTGACCAACACCTACACGCCGGGGCATACCAGCCACAGCGTGCATAAAGTGTGGAAGGACTACGGCGACAGCAGCAAACGTCCGAAAGCGGTATATGCGACGTTGTATGCGAACGGCCAATCCACCGGCAAGACGGTGGCGTTGAGCGACGGCAACAACTGGCAATACACGTTCACCGACCTAGATGAAAACAAGGTGTACACGGTGAAGGAAACCAACGAAAAGGGCGAAGCGATCAGCGGAGTGGACGGCTACTGCCAGCCGGTCATCAGCGATGACCGAAAAACCGGAATCTCCACCATCACCAACACCATCTCCATCGTGCTTCCCTCCACGGGCGGGCAACGATGGTGCTACGGCACACTTCTCGCGGTAGTGGCGCTCGGCATGATCGGCATGGGCTACGGCATCGCCAAACGTAACAAGACCAACAAGGAAGGAGACGCGCGATGAGGCGTCACGGAGCGAAACAGGGGAATCGGATGGATTACCGCATGGCCCGTCACGCGGCTGCACGACATACCGGCATGCGTTCGGTGCGCCGCATCGCGGCCGCGGCACTTGGCCTGGCGCTTTCCCTCGCGGGGCTCAGCGCGCAATCGGTGGCTTTTGGCAATGACGATCCGACCAATCCGGCAGCCACTGACGTGACCATGATCGCATTCCAGCAATCATGGAAGACGATTGGCGACGAATGCACGAAAACCTATGGTCCGGAAGGCGTGAAATACGTGCAGGTCTCCCCGCCGCAGGAATCCATCCAAGGCACGCAATGGTGGACCGTCTACCAGCCGGTCAGCTACAAACTCGACTCGCGTTTCGGTACGGAAGACGAGTTCAAAACCATGATCAGCCAATGCGACGCGGCTGGCGTGCAAATCGTGGCCGACATGGTGCTCAACCACACCACCGGACATGACGTGTCATGGGTTGACGACCAGTATGGCGTGGCCGGAACCGAATACAACGGATCATACGGACGATACCCGGGAATCGGCATCTACCAGTATGAGGAAAGCGGCAACAACCACCAATACGGCCTTCCCAGCGGCGACTTCCACACCTGCAAGTCGAACGTGTCAGACAACATCTCCGACTACACCAACGCCGACGAAGTGTGGAACTGCCGACTGTCGACCATGTGGGACATCAACACCGGCAGCGACCGCGTGCAAAACATCCAAGCCGAATACTTGGCGCACCTATGGGAAGACGGCGTACGCGGATTCCGCATCGACTCCGCAAAACATATGGATCCCAACGACATCGCATCCATCAAACGCAAGTTCATGACCAAAGCGGGCATTACGGACGAACAAAGCTTCCCATGGTCGCAGGAAGTCATCTACCATAATGGAGAATCCGAAAAATTCGCGCCGGAACGATACGAAAAGAACGGACAGGTCACCGAATTCTCGTACGCGTACTCATTGTTGAAGGATTTCAACGGATCCATCACCAATTTGAAGAACATCACCAGCGATCTGCTCGACGACGCCGATAATGCCACCGTATTCGTGTCCAACTGGGATACCGCACGCGGTTCGGAAACGCTCAAACCCGTTTCCGGCGCCCGATACGAGCTCGCCAACGCGTTCATGCTCGGGTACGACTACGGGCATCCGAAGATCCTTTCAGACTACGCATTCAATGAAAGCACCCAATATGATGACGGCGTCAAGGATTCGACTGACACCACCGTGCCGAAAATCAGCATGGACGACGTGTGCTCCACGCAAAAGGACCCAACGCAGATGGAGTATGGCGATTGGAACTGCCAACAGCGGTGGACGTCAATCCGAGGCATGATCAAATTCCATAATGCCGTGAACGGCACCAGCGTAAGCAACTGGCAGGAATCCGGATCCAACGACATCGCCTTCGAAAGGGTTGACGCCAACGGGAAAAGCAAGGGTCTGCTCGCATTGAACAACACCCTGCAGGAGCATGACGTCGACTATACGACATCGTTGCCGGACGGGGAATACTGCAACGTGTACGCTTCCCGCACCTGCTCGCAAACCGTGACCGTCAGCGGCGGTCACGCCAAAGCGACCATCGGCAAACGAAGCGCCATTGCCATCTATGCCGGTGCGGTCAAGGGCGCGTGGACGGAAACCACGGAACCTAGCGGCACCTACGCTCCGCAATACAAGGATTCGCCGAACAGTTCGCTGATAGGTGACAAAACCCTCACCATCTACTACAAGCCCGACGAATCGTGGGACGGGCAGGTGTATGTGCGTTACACGTCCGACAACGGCAGCGGTAGCATTGCGATGAGCGCGGTCGATGTAGCCGATTCCACGAATGCGGCAGGCTGGTATAAGGCCGATCTGCCGGAAGGGGCCAACCTAAGCGCGGTGAAATACCATTTCGCATCCACACAATCCGGGGAATCTGACTCCACGGACTGGAACGGGGGCAAGCGGGGAACGGAATATACGGCACAGGTCGGCGCCACTATGATCAACGTCAGCGGGCACCGGCAGCAGACGGGCGTGCCCTACACGCGCAACCATGCGGCGAAAACCAAAGTGACCGTCAACTTCCGTTCCGTCTCCGGCGTCGGTGAGAACGCATCCGGCGTGAAGGTGTGGAACGGCGACGACATGGAAAGCGCCACGTATATTCCATTCGAAAGCACGCCAACGCAATACGGCAGGAAAGCCAGCGGCGAACTGGACGGCGATCTGGCAACAGTGCATTTCAGAATCGTGGATGGTGCCGATGCGACTGGAGCGTCCGCGGGAACCGTCGAACAATATGAGGCGAGCGTGTGGAAACTCGCCAAATTCGGTGACGCGCATGTGAGCGGTGCCATCGAAGCGTGGGTGGACGGCGCGCAACCCGATACCGCTTCCGACCGATCCTCGGAAAAAGCGTCTCCCTCGGCGACACCGCAGCCGAATGACATCAAAAATCCGAAAAACCTGACCATCAAACTGCATTATTACCGTCCCGACGGCAATTATCAGGAATACAGCATGGAATCCGACGCGTGGAAAGGCTGGGATCTGTGGTCTTGGTATGCGGAAAGCACCAGCGGCGAATCCCAGGAATTCACCTCCCATGACGAATTCGGCGAGGTCGCGGAATACACGCTGAGCCAGACAGCCAAAGGCGTGCGCAACCCATGGTTCATCATTCGCAACGGTGGCTCATCATGGACCGGCAAGGACTGCGACGACAACGATCGCGAGATTCCGGAATCCGTGATCAGCATGACCGCGGGAAACGTGGAAAACGGCGTCGCGGAATTCTGGATCGTCAGCGGGGATCCGACCGTGTACACGCATCCGGTGAACGTGGCCGGAATAACCTTCGACACCCAAGGCGGCAGCAGCGTTCCCGCACAGGCGGTCGCCATCGGAGGCACTGCGAGCGTTCCCGAAACGCCTACTCGCGACGGCTACGTGTTCTCGAAGTGGACCACGGACGTGGCCGGTGAACATGAGTATGATTTCGCCACCACGGTGAGCGCGCCGATAACGTTGTATGCGCAGTGGACGGAAGCGAAAACCGTGACCTTCGACGTCCAAGGCGGCAGCGAGATCGCCGCACAACAGGTGCAAACAGGGAAATCGGCCGTACGACCGGAAAATCCTGAGCGCGTGGGATACGCGTTCGCGGGATGGTATACTAGCGCCGACACTTCGGGTAGCGAATACGATTTCACGGCTGCGGTGAACGATGATGTGACCTTGTATGCGAAGTGGACGCCGAACATGTACGCCGTGACCTTCGACTCGCAAGGTGGCAGCGCGGTCGATGCGCAACAGGTTGCGTACGGTGGTTACGCGACGCAACCTGCCACACCGACCCGTGACGGATACACGTTCGTCGGCTGGACCACGGATGCGGCCGGCACCACGCCGTACGGTTTCGGCATGCCCGTCACCGGCGGTATCACGCTGTATGCCAAGTGGGATGATGCGGGCGCGACGTACCATACCGTCACCATTCATTTGAATGACGGCGACGATTATTCGTCGGACCTGCCGCAGGATATGACGTTGTTCGTCAAGGAAGGGGAGAAGCTTACGATCCCCGATTCCGCTCCTTCCCGCGGTGGATATCGTTTCGCAGGATTGACCAGCGACGAACAGCGGAAGACGGACTATGATGCTGGCACCGCCGTAACCGCCGACATGACCTTGTATGCCAAGTGGGTCAAGACATGGACGGTCACCTTCGACACGGCCGGCGGCAGTGCCGTGAACAGCCAGACCGTGGACGATGGAGGAGTGGCCGTTGCGCCTGATCCGTCGCCGACACGCGACGACTGCCGGTTCACCGGCTGGCAGTATGACGGCAAAAGCTACGATTTCGGCTCGAAGGTGACCGGCGACATCACCCTGACCGCGCAGTGGGTGCGCACCGCGCACCAGTGGACCATAACCTTCGATCTGAACGGAGGGCATGCGCCCGCCGGCAAGGATGCGAAGACCCTGTACGCCGAGCGGAAAGTCTACGACGGTGATTCGCTGGTCTCGCCCACGGCGGACATCGCCAACGAGCCTCAGCTTGACGGCTACACCTTCGAAGGGTGGAGCACGGTGAAAGACGACGCGCTCGCAGTCAGCGTGGTCTCCTTTGATTCGTCCGGGAAATCGTTGATGCCCATCGATCGCGACGGCACGCTGTATGCGTTGTGGTCGCGGGAGAACAGGGTAGTGAAGCCGGAATCGTCCGGTTCGACGGGATCTTCGACGAGCTATTCCGGCGCGTATTCCGATTCCTACACGGGATTGAACGGGTTGGCAGCGTTCGATGCCATAGTGAGACAATCGGGCAAATTCTCGGGCACGAATTTCGGTTCCGTCGCCGAGGATTATGTGAAACCCAAGAGCGTTCGCTGAGTGTTGGAATCCAAGGGTGGGGTCGGCCTTCAGGTCGGCCCCCTTTTTCATGTACGGTGTATGGATTGTTGCGTCCGGATCATTGGATCGTTCGTTGTTCGTGGCGTTTGAAGCCGGGTGAAACCGTATTCGCACATGAACGCGGCAAGGAATGTCCACTAGTTGAGCGTTTTAAGTCCACGTGCTGATTCGTTGACTAGAGTCGCGTGCTATGAGTGATTCTGCAAAGAAGTACACCATCGCCGTCATTCCGGGCGATGGCATTGGCAAGGAAGTGACTCCGTGGGCCCAGAAGGCTCTGGAGAAGGCGGCCGAAGGCGTCGCCGAATTCGATTACGAGCATTTCGACCTCGGTGCCGAACGCTATCTGCGTGACGGCGCGATCCTCCCCGAGGAGGAAGAGGAGCGCATCAAGAAGACCGACGCCATCCTGCTGGGCGCCGTCGGCGATCCGCGCATCAAGGCGGGCATTCTGGAACGCGGCCTGCTGCTCAAGCTCCGCTTCGACCTGGACCAGTACGTGAACCTGCGTCCGTCCAAGCTGTACAAGGGCGTTACCTCGCCGCTCGCCAACCCGGGTGACATCGATTTCGTCGTCGTGCGTGAAGGCACCGAAGGCCTGTACTGCGGTGCCGGCGGAGCGGTCCGCCGTGGCACCCCGAACGAGGTGGCCACCGAAGTCTCCATCAACACCGCCTACGGTGTGGAGCGCGTGGTGCGTTACGCCTTCCAGCTGGCCATGAAGCGCAGGAAGCACGTGACCCTCGTGCACAAGAAGAACGTGCTCGTCAACGCCGGCGACATGTGGCAGCGCATCGTCAACAAAGTGGCCGAGGAATACCCGGAGGTCACCCACGACTACCTGCACATCGACGCGACCACCATCTTCATGGTGTCCAACCCGTCCCGCTTCGACGTGATCCTGACCGACAACCTCTTCGGCGACATCATCACCGACGAGGCCGGTGCCGTGGTCGGTGGCGTCGGCTACTCCGCTTCGGGCTGCATCAACGCGTCCAACGAGTATCCGTCCATGTTCGAGCCGATCCACGGTTCCGCTCCGGACATCGCCGGCCAGAACAAGGCCAATCCGACCGCGGCCATCCTGTCCGCCGCCATGCTGCTCGAGCATCTCGGTTTCGACGACGCTGCCAAGAAGATCCATACCGCCGTTGAGGCTGACATCGAGGAGCTTGGCTCCACCACGCGCACCACCGACGAGGTGGGACGCGACATCCTGGCCCGCATGTGATTGGCATTCGCTGACATTCCATTTGGATGTTCCATTTGGTGAGACGCCCGCCGAAACAAGGTTTTCCTTGGAACGGTGGGCGTCTTCGCATAATCAGGGGATTTTTCAGGGGTTTTTCGGGGTTCGTGCCAGTGGTAAACGCCCGATGACGGGCAAACTTTGGGATATTGTTGAGACATGAGTGATAACAACGCCGATTTCAATGGTGCCGGTCAAGTCAACAATCCAACGTCGGATAACGCAGCCCAGGCCGACTACAACCAACCGTACATTCCACAACAGAACGATGCGCAGATGAACCATCCGGAGTCGCAGCCGGAAACCCCCGCATACGATCAGAACTCCGCCGCATACACTCAGCCCGCTCAGCCGGCCGAGCCTGCCGTTCCGGCGTACGATCCGAACGCTTCCGCATACAGCCAGTATGGCCAGACCGCACAGTCGGCCCAAACCGCTCAGCTGTCATACGGTCAGCCGGCGACTCCGGCCCCGGCATACGGTACGGCTCCCGTCTATACCCAGCCGGCTCAGCCGGCCACGCCCGCTGCTCCGGTATATGATCCGAACGCCGCATCGTACAACCAGTACGGTCAGTATGGCCAGCCGTCCCAGCCTGCCCAATCTGCGCAGCCGTCGTACGGTCAGCCGGCAGCCCCGGCGTATGACCCCAACAACGCTTACGCCCAGCCGGATTACAACCAAGCGAACTACGGACAGCAAGGCTACGCGGCCCCGTCTTACAACCAATCCGCCTACACCCAGCCCGCCTACGCGCAGCAGCCGGCATACGGCCAGCCCGTCGCACCGGCCGGATACGCCCAGAAGTCGAAACTGGCAGCCGGTCTGCTTGGCATCTTCCTGGGCTGCTTCGGCGTGCACAACTTCTACTTGGGCAACACCGGCAAGGCCGTGGCACAGCTGCTGCTGACCGTCATCGGCTGGATTCTCATCATCGGCCCAGCCGTCGCAGGCATCTGGGGACTGGTGGAAGGCATCCTGATTCTGTGCTCCCACTACGGCTCGCAATGGCACCGTGACGCTCAAGGCGTCGAACTGCAGGATTGATGACTCGAGGACTTTACAAACAGCCGGGCGGCAAACTCGTTGGAGTGACTGTCCGGCTTTCTCATGCCGATTCGGATTACGCCGATTCGGACTATATTGATTCGGCTCATACGAATGCCGTGAAAACGGTTCCATACGCTGGGCCGGCTGCATCATCGACTGTTATCGAATGCCATATCGACGGCGATTTCTTCCTCGACGGGGACGATGCCGGAACGCGGAATCTCTTGCATTCCATGGAATGTGCGCTGGAACAGTGCGCGGCCCGTTGCCTCAGCGGTTCGATGGTTTCCGAACGTGACGTGACCGCCGCCGTCGAACGGACGATGTTGCACCATCCGGACGTGCGCATCGTCGGCATGGGCGCGCGTGGCATCGCCATCGCCTTTCAACGTGCGATTGACGGCATCGATGGCGCCGATGGCATTGCCGGTATCGGCGGTAATGATGTTACGAAAGTGGAACCACGCGACGACCTGCGCATTCGGCGGCATACCAGCCCAATGGAAACCGCAGAAACCGCGGAAATCGCAAAAAACATTGAAAACGCTGGAACCGCGGAAAGCGACGAAAACGCTGGAACCGTTGGAACCGGCGAAATCGCCGAAACCGGCAATTGGGCGGAATACGCGCGACGCTGGCACGCACTCAAACCGAACATCGTGCACGACGACCCCCGCAAACCGCAGGAACAAATGGACCTCGACGTCGAATGGGCGCACGAAGTGGCTGCCGGAACCCGCGAACCCACCCTGCGTTTCTGGGAATGGGCCGAGCCGGCCGTGGTCATCGGCAGATTCCAGTCGCTCGAAGACGAAGTCAACGTGCACACCGCGCAAGACGAAGGATTCCACATAGTCCGCCGCTGCACCGGCGGGGGAGCGATGTTCATCGAACCAGGCAACACCATCACCTACTCGCTGTACGCGCCACTCGACTTCGCCCACGGCATGAGCGTCGAGGAATCCTACGAACTCTGCGACTACTGGCTCGTCGAAGCGTTACGCGCCCTCGGCCTCAACGTACGATTCGCCGGACTCAACGACATCGCCACACAATACGGCAAACTCGGCGGCGCCGCGCAACGCCGGTTCGCGCCCACCCACGGCGGACCCGGCGCGATTCTGCACCACGTCACGCTCGCCTACGACATCGACGCGGAAAAGATGACCCGCGTGTTGAACATCTCACGAGAGAAAATGTCCGACAAAGCGGTGAAATCAGCGGCAAAACATGTCGATCCCATGCGCTCTCAAACCGGCATGGGCCGAGACGAGGTAGTGGCGCGACTGGTCGACGCCGCCGTTCGAGTTACAATGTAGCCCGAATGGTCGATGGTGCCCGACTTAACGAGCGTTGGCATGGATGTCGACAACGGAAAACGCAGAAGCACGTCGGAACGGAGGCACGTCGATGGTCACCCCGAATGGAACCAACGGAATCAATGGTTTTGGTGGTTTCGACGATGAGCGTGAGACGTTGCTGCACACCGCGCTGTTCAAGCAGGTTTCGTCCGAAGAAGCCCGGGAACTGCTGCCGTATCTGCAGCATGCCGAATACGACAAGGGCGATTTCATCTTCCGCGAGGGAGACACCGACCATCGCATGTATCTGCTGGAGGAAGGCCGCGTCAAACTGACCAGACAATCCTCCGACAAGCGCGTGCAGCTGCTGAGCATCCACGCGTACGGCGAAGTGCTGGGCGAGATTCCGGTGTTCGATCCGCATGGCGGACCGCGTACCGCTTCGGCGGTGGCGATGACCAACGGCACGCGTGTGGTCTGGCTGGAACATGACGCGCTGTTCGACTGGCTCGACGAACATCCGCGCGTGGCCGTGGACATGCTGCAGGTATTGGCGCACCGCATGCGCAGCAACAACGAACGCATCTGCGATCTGGTGTTCATGGACGTTCCCGGACGACTCGCCAAAACACTGCTCAATCTGGCATCACGATTCGGCGAACCGGTCGAAGCCGGCCTGAAGGTGCCGCACGATCTGACACAGGAGGAGATGGCGCAGCTCGTCGGATCCTCACGCGAAACGGTGAACAAGGCGTTGATGGATTTCGCCAACCGCGGATGGATCGCCAGGGAAGGCCGGTCCATCATCATCTACCAGCCGGGCATGCTGATTCGCCGATCAAGACGATGACATTCGGCTGGTTTTCGGCTGATTTCCAACTTTTCCTAAGAAATTGTCTGTTTTGTGAGAAACCCGTGACGGCTTCCGGCACATGCGTTGGCGGGCATGTGTTTAGTAGACCCGCCACTTTAGAATGGGCGTCATGCCCAAGAAGAAGACCCTTACCGTTCAACGTGTGCTCGCATTGGTAATCGCATACATCACGTTATGCGTGGGCGGCGGCGTTGTGACGAGTATTTTCTTTATGCCCGCTGTGTTCGCCGCCAATAACGCGGCCAAAGCCGTCATTCCGTCCCTTGCGGTCGAAGGCATCGATTTCGATGTGACCTCGCTCCCGCAACGCTCGACGATGTATTTCAACGACGGCAAGACCGCTTTCGCGGAATTCTATACGCAGAACCGCGAGGTCGTGCCGCTGAAGAAAATCTCCAAAGCCATGCAGCAGGCCGTCGTGGCCCGTGAAGACAAGCGCTTCTTCGAACATACCGGCGTGGACGTGCAGGGCGTGTTCCGAGCGTTCTTCCAAACCTATGTCAGAGGCGGCGACCAGCAGGGCGGTTCCACGCTGACGCAGCAGTACGTCAAGAACGTGCTGTCCACCCAAGCCCGTGAAGACGACGATCCGATCGCCGAATACCATGCGACGGAAGACACCGTGGCACGCAAGCTGCGCGAGATGCTGATCTCGGTGCAGATCGAAAAGAAATACTCCAAAGCCGAGATCCTGCAGGGCTACCTCAACATCGCGCAGTTCGGCCGCAACAACCTGTGCGGCGTGGAAATGGCCGCCAAACGCTACTTCAACGTCTCCGCTTCGGAACTGAACGTGACCCAGGCGGCGACCATCGCGGCAATCACCAAGAATCCGCAGAACTTCGATCCTTCCGTGGAAGCCAACCAGAAGGAAGCCGAACACCAGCGCAACATCGTGCTGCAGCTGATGCACGACCAGGGCTACATCACCTCCGAAAAGGAATTCAAAGACGCCATCAACACGCCGTTGAAGGACACGCTGAACCTGCAGGACGTGAGTTCCGGATGCCAGTCGGCCATTGAAAACACCGGCTTCTTCTGCTCATACGTGGTCAACCAGATCCTGAAGAACAAGGCGTTCGGCAAGGATGACGAGGCACGTGAGAAGCTGCTGAAGGAAGGCGGTCTGAAGATCGTCACCACGCTCGACCGCAACGCCAACAACGCGGCCATGCAGGCGGCGAACAGCACCGTGCCGGCCACCGACCCGTCCGGATTCGAAGTGATGATAGCGGCCGTGAAGCCGGGCACCGGCGAAATCCTGTCGTTCGGCATCAACCGAACCTACGACGCCACGGATGACGCCCGAACGGACGAGACCAAGACCTCCATGAACTACATGGTCGACCAGGAGGACGGCGGCGGCATGGGCTTCAACGTCGGCTCCACCTGGAAGCCCATCAACATGGTGGCGTGGATGCAGAAAGGCCACTCCATCAACGAGTCGCTCGTCACATCCACCGTCTACGACACGTCGAAGTTCAACTGCAACGGCTACGGTTTCGTCGGCCCGTGGAGGGTGCAGAATTCCGGTGGCGGCACCACCTCTCCGGAAAGCCCGCTGCAGGGTCTGATCAAGTCGCACAACACCACGCAGGCCTCGATGGCGTCGAACATCGGTCTGTGCGCGATCGCCGACGCGGCCAAGGAGATGGGCTACCACAACGCCATCTCCAACGCGTCCGACATCTACTCCGCGAACTCGTTCCAGCCGCCAATGACCATCGGTACGGTGCAGGCGTCGCCGTTGACCATGGCCAACGTGTACGCCACCATGGGCGCCAACGGCGTGGAATGCACGCCGATCGCCATCACCAAGGTGACCGACCGCAGCGGCAGCAAGGTGAAAGTGCCGGCCGCGAACTGCCATCAGGCCATCGACCCGGACATCGCGCAGACCGTGTCCTACGTGCTGAACCAAGGTGTCGTGCAGCCTGGCGGCGAAGCGTCGACCACGCAGCTCGACAACAATCGCAAGACCTTCGCCAAGACCGGTACCAACGAGAACACGGTGATGGCCACCGCAGGTTTCGTGCCGAACCAGGTCGCGGCGTTCGTCGCGGTCGCCGACGCGCAGGACCCGATCAACAACACCTTCGACAACAAGACCATCAACGGCGTGTACCGCCCGTCCTGGTACGGCATGTACATCGCAACGCCGGCGTGGAAGCAGTTCATGAACACGTATCTTGCCGCCATCAACGCGCCGATCGACAACGATTACGGAAAGGGTGCCGACAAGTACACGGTTTCGAAGGGCGCCACCAGAACATACAACCAGTACCAATACCAGCGCCAGCAGAACAGTCAGCAGCAAAGCCAGCAGCAAGGCCAGCAGCAGACCAACCAAGGCCAGCAGCAGCAATCGCAGCAACAGCCTGCCGAGCAGCAAAGTGACCAGCAGCATCAATAGTTGCGATTGTCGGCTATACGTGCCGACTGCCCGCACTGGCTGCCTGCGCTGACTGTTTACGCCGCTGGAGCGTAAATCGCATGGCAAAGTGAACAGTCCATGAACGCCCGCCCCAACCGGCGGGCGTTCTGCTTACAATGCAATCGGTACCATGCCCGTCGCGTGGGAACGCGGTGCGGATATCGACGATTCAGGCGATACCAACGATTCATAAGAGAGAAGACAATGAGCGAAGACAAGAAGAACGGCAAGCAGAACAAGACGGTCAAACCGTTCGATCCGATGACGTTGCGTGGCGTCACCGTGCGCAACCGCATCTGGCTGCCGCCAATGGACACGTATTCCGCATTGGCGCAGGACGGCAAGCCCACGCCATTCCACTACCAGCATTACGTTTCGCGTGCGATGGGCGGCTTCGGCATGATCATCATGGAAGCGACCGCCGTCGCGCCGGAAGGCCGCATTTCGCCGTGCGATCTGGGATTGTGGGATGACGGACAGATGGACGCATGGCGTTGGATCGTGGCCGACGCGAAGGCAGCGGGTGCCACGATGGCGGTGCAGCTCAACCACGCCGGACGCAAGGGTTCCACCGGCTGCCACGCGATCGGTTTCGATGGACAGAGCGTGCCGGAGGAGCAAGGCGGATGGCGGACGGTTTGCCCAAGCGCCAACGCATACGGTTCCCTGGCTCGTCCGCGCGCGCTGAGCGTCGATGAGATCCACACCATCGTGGACCAGTTCCGCGACGCCGCCTGGCGTGCCATGAACATCGGCTTCGACGCGGTGGAAGTCCATGCCGCGCACGGCTACCTGCTGTCGCAGTTCCTCGACCCGCTCATCAACGAGCGTGACGACGAGTACGGCGGATCGTTCGACAATCGCGTCCGCATGCTGGTCGAAGTCGTGGATGCGATTCGTTCCGTCGTGCCCGACACCATGCCGGTGCTGGTGCGCGTCTCCGCCACCGATTGGGCCGCAGGCGGCTGGGACCTTGACCAGACCGTCGAACTGGCTAAGATTCTGAAGGCCCACGGCGTGGACCTGATCGACGTGTCCACCGGCGGATTGATTCCCGACGTGACCATTCCGGTGAAGCCCGACTACCAAGTGCCGTTCGCCGAACAGGTGCGCAGTCGCGCGGGCATTCCCACCACCGCAGTCGGGCTCATCACCAAGCCGAAGCAGGCGAAGAAGATTCTGAAGTCGGGCGCCGCCGACGCCGTGGAAATCGGCCGCGCTGCACTGCGCGACCCGTATTGGCCGCTCCGTGCCGCCCACAAACTGGACATGCCGGTCGAGGAAGCCCCCTACCAGCCGCCATACCTCCGCGGCGCCTTCCGTTGACCCTTCCCCTCCCTTCTTCCTCTTTTTTATTGCGAAAAGTAGCCACAACCCAACGCAACATAACAAAAAAACGAGTGGGAGGGCGGGCGTCCTGTTCACGACCGTAAGCCTGGCCGAACGGCCTTGAGTGTGTCG
>ENA-UOJM01001280-UOJM01001280.1-human-gut-metagenome-genome-assembly--contig:-P116-NODE-1280-length-24155-cov-6.699461_pt1 | contig 24155 bp, 23 predicted proteins | sample MGYA00242349_ERZ723896 | MGnify/ENA metagenome assembly ERZ723896 | reverse complement strand
AGCCGGAAACCCCCGCGGCCACGGAGCCCGAGACGCCTGTGACCGAGCCTGAGACCCCCGCCGGGGAGGACGCAACCCCCCCGGATGACACCGAGCCGACCGGCCTGCAGGAGTTTGACGCGAGCGGCAACCGCATCGGCGAGGAGACCGCCACGCACAGCGGCAGCGGCGCGGTCTGGTGGATCGTCGGCGGCGCTGTGATCGTCGCCGCGGCGGGCTTCGCGGTGTGGTACTTCGGCTTCTTCCGCAAAAAGCAGAAGTGAGGGCGCGCCGATGAAGAGACTGCTCTGCCTGGTGCTGGCCTGTGTGCTGGCGCTGGGTCTGATCGGGTGCGTGGATCAGCACCCGGAAGACAGCGGCGCGGCCGCTGCCGATGAAAACGCGCGGCTCATCGCGACCTCCCCCGCCGTCGCGCAGATCTGCAACCGGCTGAACCTCGACCTCGTGGGCGTCTGCCAGACGTCAGGGACGCTCCCGGAGCGCTATCAGGATCTGCCGAAGGTCGGCATGGCGATGAGCCCGGATCTGGAGATCCTGAAATCCCTCAGCCCGGACTATGTCCTCTCCCCCAGCTCGCTGCAGTCGGATCTGCAGCCGAAATACGCCTCGATCGGCGTGAAGTCCATCTTCCTCAACCTCAAGAGCGTCGAGGGGATGTACGCCTCGATCGAGGGGCTGGGCCAGAAGTTCGGCCGCGAGGACGAGGCGAAGGCCATGCTCGCGGAGTTTGACGCGTTCATGGACGGATACCGCCACAAGAACGAGGGCAAGGACAGCCCGAAGGTGCTGGTGCTGATGGGTCTGCCGGGGTCCTACATCGTGGCGACCGACAACAGCTATGTCGGCAGCCTTGTGAAGCTCGCGGGCGGTACGAACGTCTACGGCGACGGCGACGGGCAGGAGTTCCTCACCGCCAACACCGAGGACATGCAGCAGAAGGACCCGGACATCATCCTGCGCGCGGCGCACGCCCTGCCCGATCAGGTGCGTGAGATGTTCACGGAGGAGTTCGAGACGAACGACGTCTGGAAGCACTTCCGCGCCGTGCAGGAGGGCAAGGTCTATGACCTCGACCCGTCCCTGTTCAACATGAGCGCCAACTTCAGCTACAGCGACGCGCTCACGGAGCTGCAGCCGATGCTCTACGGTGAATCCTGAGCGAAGACACATCCCGGAAGGGACAGCCCGCCGCCTGCGCGGCGGGCCGTCCCCGCTTTCACAACCATCAGAAAGGACGGTGAACTGCCTTGATCTCTGCTCGCAGGCGGGTGGGGGCTTTTCTCCTCACGGCGGCGGCGCTTTTGGCGCTGCTGCTCTGGGCGGTCAATACGGGCAGCCTGCACGTCACGCCCGCGCAGCTTCTGCGGGGGCTGTTCGTGGAGTATGACCCGAACGTCGCCACGGTCTATGACCTGCGCTTTCCGCGTATCTTCATCGCTCTGTTCGGCGGGGCCGCCACGGCGGTGGCGGGCGTGCTGCTGCAGGCGGTGATGAAAAATCCGCTGGCCGACCCCGGCATCATCGGCATCAGCTCTGGCGCGAGCCTCGCGGCGGTGCTGGTGACGGCGTTTTTCCCGGCGCTGTATTTCTTCACGCCGCTTTTCGCGTTTCTTGGCGGCATGCTGGCCTTCGCGCTGGTCTACAGCCTGTCGTGGAAGGGCGGCCTGTCGCCGCTGCGGATCATTCTCGTCGGCGTCGCGGTCAACGCGATGTTCACGGGTCTGATGAGCGCATTCAACTCCGGCACGGGGAGCAATTACTCCGGCGTGGCGAGCATCGTCAACGCCAACATCACGCAGAAGACGTGGGACGACTTCCGCACGCTCGCGCTCTACGCGGCCATCGGGCTGATCGCGTCCCTGTTCGTGACGGGGCAGTGCAACCTCCTCGCCCTCGAGGACAAGACGGCGCGCGGCCTCGGCGTGAACGTCACGCGCAGCCGCATTATCATCTCGGTCATCGCGGTGGCTCTCGCGTCCATCTCGACGGCCATCATCGGGCCGATCAGCTTTCTGGGTCTGATCGTGCCGCACATCGCGCGTCTGCTCGTCGGGAGCGACCACCGCGTGCTCGTGCCGTATTCGGTGCTGCTGGGGGCGTTCACGCTCCTGCTTGCGGACACGCTCGGGCGGACGATTGCCGCCCCGTATGAGATCAGCGCAGCGGTCGTCATGTCCGTTGTGGGCGGACCGTTCTTCATTCTGCTGCTAAGGGGGGCGAAGCAAAGCTATGGCGGATAGTATTTTCACGCTTGAGAACCTCTCCTTCGCCTACGGCAGGCATGAGGTCATCCGTAGTCTGGACCTGACGCTCCGCGAGGGCAAAATCACGACCCTCATCGGCGCGAACGGCTGCGGCAAGAGCACGCTCTTCTCCCTCATGACGAAGAACCTCCGTCCGGACGGCGGGCGCATCCTGCTGCGCGGACAGGACATCGCCGGGATGAAGCTGCGAGAGTTCGCGCGGCAGGCCGCGATCGTCCACCAGTACAACACCGCCCCGGCCGACCTCTCGGTCGAAAAGCTCGTCGGCTACGGGCGCACGCCCTATCACACGATGGGGCTCTCCCCCGACCCGGCGGCGGACGAGGAGAAAATCCGCTGGGCGCTCGGGATCACAAACACGGAAAAGCTCCGTGATAAGCCCGTTGCCGAGCTCTCCGGCGGCCAGAAGCAGCGCGTCTGGATCGCCATGGCGCTCGCGCAGGACACGAAGGTGCTCTTCCTCGACGAGCCGACGACGTATCTCGACATCCGCTACCAGCTGCAGATTCTGCGGCTGATCCGGCGGCTGAACCGCGAGTTCGGCATCACGATCATCATGGTGCTGCACGATATCAACCAGTCGCTCTACTACAGTGACGAGATCGTCGCCATGCAGGACGGGCGCATTCGGGCGCAGGGTCTGCCGCAGCAGATCATCACGCCGGAGCTGGTGCGCAGCGTCTATGACGTGGAGCTCGAGATCCGCGAGGTAGACGGCAAGCCCTTCGTGATCCCGGTCTGAGAATAAAAGGAAAGGCAGAAAAGAAACGAGATGATGATTAACAAACGGCTGATCGGCACCGTTCCGGAGAGCAAACGCTATGTGGCGGGAAACGTTATCCTACAGTGGTGCTCGCTGCTCGCGAACATCGCCATGATGACGGCCATCACACGTCTGCTCGCCGCGCTCTATCTGAACGCGGCGGACGGCGCGATGCCGACGGAGACGGGTCTGACGGCGCTCTGCGCGGTTGTGATCCGCTTCTTCTGCACCACGGGGAGTGCCCGGATGGGCTATCTCTCCTCCCGCGCGGTCAAGCGGACGCTGCGCGCGGCCATCTATGAAAAGCTCCTGCGCCTCGGCGCGTCGTATAATGAGCAGGTCAAGACCTCCGAGATCGTGCAGGTCGCGGTTGAGGGCGTCGACCAGCTCGAGACGTACTTCGGCGCGTACCTGCCGCAGTTCTTCTACGCGATGCTCGCGCCGGTGACGCTGTTCGCGGTGCTGTGCCGGGTGAACCTCCCGGCCTCGCTTGTGCTGCTGGTGTGCGTGCCGCTCATTCCGGTCGCCATCGCGGCGGTGCAGACGTGGGCGAAAAAGCTCCTCTCGAAATACTGGGGCCAGTACACCGCCCTCGGCGACACGTTCCTCGAAAACCTGCAGGGACTCACGACGCTGAAGATCTATCAGGCGGACGAGGCCAAGAACGAGGAGATGAACGTGCAGGCCGAGAAGTTCCGCCGCATCACGATGAAGGTGCTGACGATGCAGCTCAACTCCATCACGATCATGGACCTCATCGCCTACGGCGGCGCGGCGCTCGGCGTCATCATGGCGGCGACGCAGTACCGCGCGGGGCATGTCACGCTCGGCGGCGCGCTGCTGATTATCCTGCTGGCGGCGGATTTCTTCATCCCCATGCGCCAGCTCGGCTCGTTTTTCCACATCGCGATGAACGGCATGGCCGCAAGCGACAAGATCTTCCGTCTGCTCGACCTGCCGGAGCCGGAGACGGGCGGCGCGGAGTGTCCGGAGGGCGAGATTGCCTGCCGGGAGCTGTGGTTTTCGTATGAGCCGGAGCGCGAGATCCTGCACGGGCTGGATCTGACGTTCCCCGTCGGGTCGTTCACGGCCATCGTGGGCGAGTCCGGCTGCGGCAAGAGCACGATCTCCTCCATCCTCATGGGACGCAGCCGCGGCTACGGCGGCTCGGTCACCATCGGCGGCGCGGAGCTGCGCACGATCCGCGAGGAGAGCCTCATGCGCCATATCACCTACGTCAGCCACCGGAGCTATCTCTTTAAAGGCACGGTGCGCGAGAACCTGCTGATGGGCTGTCCCGCGGCGGACGACGCGGCGCTCTGGCGCGCGCTCGAGCAGGTGAAGCTCGCGGACTTCCTGCGCGGCGAGCAGGGGCTGGACACCCCCCTCGCCGAAAAGGGCGGCAACCTCTCGGGCGGCCAGTGCCAGCGGCTCGCGCTGGCGCGGGCGCTGCTGCATGACAGCCCCGTCTACATCTTCGACGAGGCAACCTCAAACATCGACGTCGAGAGCGAAAACGAGATCATGGCGCAGATCCACGCCCTCGCAGGGAAGAGAACCGTGATCCTCATCTCGCACCGGCTCGCGAACGTGACGGCCTGCGACCGGATCTACGCGCTGGAAAAGGGCGCGTGCGCCGGGTGCGGCACGCATGAGGAGCTCTTGGCGCAGCACGGCGTCTACGCCCGGCTCTGGCAGGCGCAGCAGGCGCTCGAAAACTTCGGAAAGGACGGTGAGCGGGCATGAAAAAACGGAGCGGCTTTACCGTGATGGCGCGGCTCATCGGTCTGGTGCGCCCCCTCGCGGGGTACATGGTGCTCGCCATCGGCATGGGTCTGATCGGCCACCTGTGCGCGTCGTTCATCACGATCTTCGGCGGGTGGGCCATGCTCGACCTGCTGGGCTTTGAGACGTCGGTTCCGCTGAAATCGGTCTTTGTGTGCGTGCTGGCCTTTGCACTGGTACGCGGCGTGTTCCGCTACGCGGAGCAGGCCTGCAACCACTTCATCGCCTTCAAGCTCCTCGCGCTGCTGCGCGACCGGGTGTTCCGCGCGCTGCGGCGGCTCTGCCCCGCGAAGCTCGAGGGGCGCGACAAGGGCGACCTCATCTCGGTCATCACCTCGGACATCGAGCTGCTGGAGGTGTTCTATGCGCACACGATCTCCCCCGCGGTGATCGCGGCGCTGTTCACGGTGATCCTGTGCGTGTTCATCGGGCGGTTTCACTGGGCGCTCGGCCTGCTGGCGCTCGCGGCGTATGTCACCGTCGGCGTCGTGATCCCGCTTGTGACGTCCCGGCTCTCGGGCGACGCGGGTCTGCGCCTGCGCACGGAGGCGGGCGCGCTCGCGGGCTTCGTGCTCGACAGCCTGCGCGGCCTGTCCGAGACGATCCAGTTCGGGCGCGGGCGCGCGCGGCTCGACGAGATGAACGCGCGCACGGACGCCCTCGCGGGTGACGAGGCGCGGATGAAACGCGTCGCCGGGCGGAACACCGCCGTGACGAACACGGTCATCCTGCTGTTTGACCTCGCGATGCTCCTCACCTCGGCAGCGCTCTGCCGCGCGGGGAGAGTCGGCTTCGACGGGGTGCTCATCCCGACGGTGGCGCTGTTCTCGTCGTTCGGGCCGGCCATCGCGCTCGCGGCGCTCGGCAGCACGCTGCAAAACACCTTTGCTGCCGGCAACCGCGTCCTCGACATCCTCGACGAGACACCCGCCGTCGCCGAGGTGACGGGCGAGGCGGAGATCGGCTTTGACGGCGCGGCGGCGGAGAACGTCACGTTCTCCTACGGCGGCGAGACGATTCTCGATAACGTCTCCGTGGACATCCCGGCGCACGCCGTCGTCGGTATCGTCGGCCGCAGCGGCAGCGGCAAGTCGACGCTCCTGAAGCTCCTCATGCGCTTCTGGGACGTGCGCGAGGGGCATGTGCGCATCTCCGGGACGGACATCGCGCGCGTGAACACCGCGAATCTGCGGGCGCTGGAGGGCTTCGTGACGCAGGAAACGCACCTGTTCCAGGGCACCATCCGCGACAACCTCCGCATCGCGCGCCCCGACGCGACGGACGAGGAGATCGCCGCCGCCTGCCGCAAGGCGTCGGTACACGCGTTCATCGCGGCGCTGCCGCAGGGGTATGACACGCAGGTCGGTGAGCTGGGCGACACGCTCTCCGGCGGCGAGCGGCAGCGGCTGGGGCTCGCGCGCGCGTTCCTGCACGACGCGCCCTTCCTCCTGCTCGACGAGCCGACGAGCAACCTCGACAGCCTGAACGAGGCGATCATCCTCCGCTCGCTTTACGCCGAGCGCGCCGGGCGGACGGTGGTGCTCGTGTCGCACCGCGCGTCGACGATGCGCATTGCGGACACGGTCTACTCCGTCGAGCACGGGAGAATGAGCTGATGCCGACCGTTCAGACAAAGCGCGAACGCGAAAAGCGGATGGTCACGCAGATGATCGCGCTCTACTGCCGCCGCAATCATCGCACACGCGGGGCGCTCTGCCCCGACTGTGCATCCCTCGCGGACTATGCGCGCAGCCGCTCGGAGCGCTGCCCGTTCATGGAGACGAAGACGTTCTGCGCCAACTGCCGCGTCCACTGCTACAAGCCCGCCATGCGGGAGAAAATCCGCGCCGTCATGCGCTTTTCCGGCCCGCGGATGATCTTCCACCACCCCGTGGCCGCCATATGGCACGTCATCGAGACAAAGCGCGAAAAGAAACGACTGGAGAAAACGTCATGAAACTCAAACAGATTATTTTCCTCATCATCGGCTGCCTGAGCCTTGCGCTCGGGTGCGTGGGCATCGTGCTGCCGATCCTGCCGACGGTGCCGTTCTTCCTGCTGACGGTTTTCTGCTTCGCGAACTCCTCACAGAAGCTGCACGACTGGTTCATCGGGACGCAGATGTACAAAAAGCACCTCGAATCGTTTGTGCAGAAAAAGGGCATGACGGTGCGGACGAAGGCCACGATCCTCACCTCGGTCACGGCGCTGATGGCCGTGGGCTTTGTCCTGATGCTGCGCAAGGGAATCATCGTCCCGTGCGTCATCCTCGCCGTGGTGTGGGTTTGCCATCTGGTGTACTTTCTCTTCGGCGTGAAGACCATCCCCGCGGCTGAGACGGCTCAGGAAAACTGAATTTTGCGAAATCCTCCTGCGCGTGCTATAATGGCTTTGTTATCCGCATGCAAAGGAGGATTTTTCTATGAATTTCAGCACAAAGCCCGCCGCCTGCGGCGAGACGGCGCCGCAGAAGCGCGAGCAGCTGCAGGAGAAGACCGTGAAGCTCACCTTCCTCGGCCACGCCTGCTTTCTCGTGCAGGCCGGGGCGCACACGCTCATCCTCGACCCGTTTCTGACGAACAGCCGCACCGCGGCCATGCGCGCCGCCGACGTCGAGGCGACGCACATGCTCATCAGCCACGCCCACGGCGACCACATCGGCGACGCCGCGCCCATCGCGGAGCGCTGCGGCTGCACGGTGTTCTGCACGCCGGAGACGGGCGCGATGCTCCACGCACCGCACGCGCGGCAGGAAAACGGCCAGCCCGGCGGGCGCATTCAGACGGAGTTCGGCTCGGTCAAGTTCCTCCCCGCCGAGCACGGCAGCGGCGCGCCGGGGGGCGTGGCCTGCGGCTTTCTCATCGAGATCGGCGGCAAGCGCATCTACTTCGCCGGGGACACCGGCCTGATGGCTGACATGGTGCTCCTCGCCGGCGAGGAGATCGACGCGGCGCTCCTCCCCATCGGTGACCGCTATACGATGGGTCCGGAGGACGCCGTGCGCGCGGCGGAGATGATCCAGCCGCGGCTCGTGATCCCCATGCACTACGACACCTTCCCCACCATCGAGCAGGATCCGCAGGCGTTCCGCCGTCTCGCGGAGGAGAAAACCGGCATCCCGGTGGCGGTGCTGAAACCTGGGGAAGCGATCATGCTGTAAAAATTGCTTCGTATGAGAGACTCGTTATGCGAGTCTCTCATACTTTTGGTCGATTATACAGTTCACATTGTTCATATATGTATATGATTATCTAAATTGCATTTTATATTGACATAGCGTTTGTTTTAATGTATAAAGAGATTGTAAGGATTTTTTGCAGTCTGGCATTGAAATTTCAACTCATTTCCCAAAATTATCTAAATATATGATAGGAGGACTTTGCTATGGACACAAAATGCCCCTACTGCGGTGAGGAGATGGTACTCGGTTATATCCGCAGCCGTGACGGCGTTGTCTGGGCGAAGGATCCCAGCGGAATTTCCTCAATCCCTTGGCTGGCCTCCGGGCCAATGGTTTCCCTCGCACCCGGTACCGGGCTCTCCGGAAATCCCGGTGCGGCGGGCTACAACTGCACGAAGTGCAAGAAAATTATTCTGGACTATACCTATAGAAATCTTTGAACCCCCACTGCCGCTGCGGCGCAAACTCTGTGAGACACACATATAAAAATTGCTCTGTCAGACATTGTCTGACAGAGCAATTTTTGTTTTATCTCAGCCGCCGAGGTAGGCTTTTTTGATTGCGTCGGTGGCGGCCAGCTCCTCGCCGGTGCCGGAGAGGGCGATCTTGCCGGACTCCAGCACGTAGGCGTGGTCGGCGACCTGCAGGGCCATTTCGGCGTTCTGCTCCACGAGGAGGATCGTCGTGCCGGACTGGTGCAGCTCGCGGATGATCGAGAAGATCTGGTCGACGAGGATCGGCGCAAGGCCCATCGACGGCTCGTCGAGCATCAGCAGCTTCGGGTGGCTGATGAGCGCGCGGCCAATCGCCAGCATCTGCTGCTCGCCGCCGGAGAGTGTCCCGGCGACCTGATTCTTGCGCTCATACAGGCGCGGGAAGCGCTGGAAGATGCCGTCGAGCTCCTCGCGCGTGGGCTTTTTGTGGATATAGGCGCCCATCTCGAGGTTTTCGAGCACGGACATCTGCAGAAACACGCGCCGCCCCTCGGGGACGTGCGCCAGCCCCTTATAGACCAGCTTGTGGCTCGGCGTGTGGGTGATATTCTCGCCGAGGAACTCGATCGAGCCGGTGCGCGAGTGCATCATGCCCGAGACGGTTTTCAGCGTCGTGGACTTGCCAGCGCCGTTCGCGCCGATCAGGGCGACGACCTCGCCCTCGTGCACCTCGAAGGACACGTCCTTCAGGGCGTGGATCTTGCCGTAATAGACGTTGATGTTGTTGACTTTAAGCATGCTCACCCGCTCCCTTCTTGCCGAGATAGGCCTCGATCACCTGCGGGTTGGACTTGATGTCCTCGGGGCTGCCCTTGGCGATGACCTTGCCGTAATTCAGCACGCAGATGCCCTCGCAGATGCCCATAACGAGGTTCATGTCGTGCTCGATGAGGAGAATCGCGATCTGGAACGTGTCGCGGATGCGGCGGATGTTCTCCATCAGCTCGAGCGTCTCGGACGGGTTCATGCCCGCGGCGGGCTCGTCGAGCAGGAGGATCAGCGGCCCGCTCGCGAGGGCGCGCACGATCTCAAGGCGGCGCTGCGCGCCGTAGGGCAGGCTCCCGGCCGGGGCCTGCGCGAGGTCGGCCAGCGAGAAGAAGTCGAGCATCTCCATCGCGGCCTGCTCGGCCTGCTTTTCCGCCTTGCGGAAGCCGAAGCCGTGGGTGATGGCAGCGGCGAGATTCTCGCGGATGCCGTTGTGCATGCCGACCTTGACGTTGTCGAGCACGCTGAGGTTGTTATACAGGCGGATGTTCTGGAACGTGCGGGCGATGCCCATCTGGCTGACCTGATAGGTGGACTTGCCCGCCGTCGGTATGCCGCTGATGAGGACGCTGCCGCGCGTGGGTTGATAGACGCTCGTGAGGAGGTTGAACACCGTCGTCTTGCCGGCGCCGTTCGGGCCGATCAGACCGGCGATCTCCGTGCGGCCGATGGTGAGGGAGAAATCGTCCACGGCGGTCAGGCCGCCGAAGTCGATGCCGAGGTGGCGCGCCTCGAGCACGGGCATATAGTCCACGTCGCGCTCCGGCACCAGCGCGCCGCTGGGATACGGCACAAGCGGGGTATCGGGCAGCGAGAAGCCCGATCCTTTGACCTTAACCATTTTCCTTCCCCCCCTTCTCCTTGTTTGCCTTGCGCATGCGCAGGATATTGCCGACGGACCAGCGGCCCTTCAGCTCGGCAAACTTCGGCGACGCGTTGAGCAGCATAATCACGATCAGCAGCACCGAATACGCGAGCATCCGGTAGTCCGCCACCTCGCGCAGCGCCTCGGGCAGCGCGCGCAGGATAATCGTCGCGATGATCGAGCCGCGGATCGAGCCCATGCCGCCGAGCACAACGATCACGAGGATCTCGATGGACATGTTGTAGTCGAACATGGCGGGCTTGATGTTTGCGAGCGTGTGGCCGTACAGCACACCCGCCATCCCGGCGAAGAACGCTGCGATGATAAAGACCATGAGCTTGTAGTACGTCACGTTCACGCCGTTGGACTCCGCAGCGATGCGGTTATCGCGGATGGCCATGATGGCGCGTCCGTGGCGGGAATTCTTGAGGTTCATCATCACGATGACGACGAGGAACACCAGCACGATGCCGTACGGCAGGAGCGTCTTGGTGTCGGCGTAGATCGCACCCGTGTTCAGACCCTTCGCGCCGCCGGTGACGTTCAGGTTCGTGATGATGCTCTTGATGATCTCACCGCAGCCGAGTGTGACGATGGCGAGGTAGTCGCCCTTCAGGCGCAGGGCGGGCAGGCCGACGATCAGGCCCACAAGCGCGGCGGCCAGACCGCCGATGAGCATCGCGGCGGGCAGGCGCACGATGAGCGGGAGGCTCTCCGCCGTGGCGAGGGAGAACAGGCACCCGGTAAACAGACCCGCCGACATGAAGCCTGCGTGGCCGAGCGACAGCTCGCCGAGCAGACCCACAACGAGGTTCAGCGAGACGGCCATCGCGATATAGCACGTCATGGATACGAGCATGCTCGACATCTGACGGCTGGCGGCGCCGGAATAGAGCATCCCGGCACAGACAGCGGCAATCACGGCCGTCATCAGCAGGGTGACGGCATTGCCGGAGAGACGGCGCTTTTTTTCCATATTTTTCATGCCTTACACCTTCTCACTGATCTTTTTGCCCAGCAGGCCGGTGGGCTTGACCACCAGCACCACTACCAGCACACCGAACACAATCGCGTCGGCCCACAGGGTGGAAATGTACGTCTTGGAGAGCTGCTCGATCACACCGAGCAGGATGCCGCCGAGCATGGCGCCGGGGATGGAGCCGATACCGCCGAACACGGCCGCCGTGAAGGCCTTGATACCGGGCATGGCGCCGGTCGTTGGGCGGATATAGGTATACGCCGCGCCATAGAAGATTGCGGCGACGCCCGCGAGTGCCGAGCCGATGGCGAACGTCACGGTGATCGTGCGGTTGACGCTGATGCCCATGAGCTCCGCGGCCTCCTTATCCTCGGAGACGGCGCGCATGGCCTTGCCCATGCGGGTCTTATTGATAAAGAGCGAGAGCGCGACCATGATGACGGCCGTCACAACGAGCGTCGCGAGGGTAATGCCGTCGATATACACGCCGCCGATGTGGACGGTGGGCAGCGCCACGATCGTCGGGAACGCCTTCTGCTCCGAACCGTAGATGAGCAGGGCGAGGTTCTGCAGCAGGTAGCTCACGCCGATGGCCGTAATCAGAACGGCCAGCGGCTGCGCCTGGCGCAGCGGGCGGTAGGCGAGAAATTCAATCACGATGCCGAGCAGCGCACACAGGGCGATACTGATTAAAATAGCGATAAACGGCGGCAGTCCCATCGTAAAGACCGCCGTGATAACGGCATACGCGCCGACCATGATGATGTCGCCGTGGGCGAAGTTCAGCATCTTCGCGATGCCGTACACCATGGTATAGCCCAGAGCGATCAGGGCATAGATACTGCCGAGGCTCAGGCCGCTGATGAGTGTCTGGATGAGTTTGTCCATAGCGGAAGGTCCCTTCTTTCCAGGATTTGTTGATCGAACGGCACAAAACTGCCGTGCCGGGTTCTGAGGGCGGCAGGCACTGTTCTGCCGTTTGGTTCGGGCGCAGCCCCGGGGCCGGATGTCCGGCCCCGGGTGCGGAGAAGAAGCAGGTTTTCTTACTCGGCGAACAGGCTCGTGGTGCCGTCCTCGTTGAAGACCATGGCCTTGGCGGCCTTATCGGGCTCGCGGTCGGCATCCCACTTCATCGTGCCGGTCAGGCCGTCGACGGTGATCTTGTACATGGTGTCGACCATCGCGGTGGTGAAGTCCGCGTCGGCGGGGGTCTTGCCGCAGGACTCCATCGCGGCCTTCACGGCGTAGACGGCGTCATAGGCATCGGCAGCGAACTGGTCGGGCTTGCTGCCGTGGACCTTGGTAAACTTCTCAACGAAGGACTGGGTCTTGGCGTCGGGATCGTCCACGGCGAAGGGGGTCAGCATCATGGTGCCCTTGAGCATGGAGGTGTCGGAGACCTTGGTCTGCAGGCCATCAAGGCCGTCGCAGCCGAAGATGGTCATGCCGTCGAGCTTGCCCTTGGCCTGGGTCAGGAAGACGGAAGCCTCAGCGGCGTAGATGGGGATGAACACGAGGTCGCAGCCGGAGTTGCGGATGGCGTTGATCTGGGTGGAGAAGTCGGTCTTGGTGCCATCGGTGAAGGACTGCTGGGCGACGATCTCCAGGCCGCGGGCGGCAGCCTGCTGGGTGAACGTCTCATACAGACCCGCGGAGTAGTCGATGTCGGACTGATAGAACACGGCGATCTTCTTGCCGAGGTTGTTGTCGGCGATGTAGTTGGCGGAAGCGGTGCCCTGCGCGGGGTCATTGAAGCAGACGCGGAAGGCCTTGTCGTTGCCGTCGATGCACTTCTTCGCGGAGGAGGTGCAGGTGACGATCAGCAGATCGTCGTTCTTGGCGGCGGTGATGACGGACTGTGCCTCGCCGGAGAGGACGCAGCCGAGGGAGACGTTCATACCGTCGTCCATCAGCTTACCGAAGGCGGAGACAGCGGAGTCGGGATCGCCCTGGGAGTCCTCGGTCTGCAGGACGAACTTGCAGCCGTTGACGCCGCCGGCCTCGTTGATCTCGTCCACGGCGACCTGCGCGCCGTCGCGGGTGGAGGTGCCGTAGTTGGCGTAGTCGCCGGTCATGGGGCCAATCAGGCCCAGCTTGACGGTGGCGCCGTCGTTGGAGCCCTCACCGCTGCCGCTGCTGCCGCAGCCGACCAGCATGGACACGGTCATGGCAATGGCCATGAACAGGCAAAAGACTTTTTTCATGTGTTTCATGTGTGTTTACCTCGATTTCCTTTAAATTTTTCTATCATTCTTATGTTATTTTCAGTCTCACGACTCAAAATACGAAAAATAAAAACGGCTCTGCTGCGCTCTCGCTGCAGCAAAGCCGTTGCCTGAACCCCGCGTCCTATGCGGCGGACGCAAGTATATAACGACGGTTTGCCGAGCGCGGCGGGCTAATTCGTACGGATACCAGTACCAGCAGGGACAGAACGGCCAGCAGCAGGCCCAGTACCAGCGCGAGCGCAAACAAAATGGACTCCGCCAGAATGGCAGAGCCCAGAATAATAATCATGGAAGCGGCGCAGAACGTGCCATTGGTGCAGGACATACGGAAGGCAGGACGGTTCGCCGGTGCGGTCATAGCATCGGTAGTGTTCTGATTCATGCTGTGCATAGAGAACTTCGTCATGGTGACTGCCTTCCTTTCGCAAAAAGTTTCCTGCCGAGAACCATCCGCTTTCCGAATCCAGCGGGGCGGCTCCCGTGCGTTGGATTTAGTCTAACGGCTTTCGGGACAAATGTCAACCGTGTGAATTGTCAAAATCAGCAAAATTCGCTCCGCAATTTTCTGCGTTATGACCAAAAACATCATAAGGCGCGGCCTGATTCAAAAAATCAAGCCGCGCTGCGATTGTTGTAGATCTCACTATGTGGAATTCGCGTTTCCTTAACAGGAAACTAACATTTCTCCAACCGCCGCATGGCCCTGCGGAACTGCCACGCAAACAGCAGCGCCGTACACGTCACGGCGACGGCGTCGGCCACGGGCTCGGCCATGTAGACGGCGGTCGTCGGATCCGCCGGGAAGAGGTGCGGCATCAGGTAGATCAGCGGCAGCAGGAGGATGAACTTGCGCAGCACCGCCACGAAGATGGAGCACGGGGCGTTGCCGATGGAGACGAACGTAATCTGGCAGGCGATCTGGATGCCGAAGAGAAACAGCGCCCCGCAGTAGATCCGCAGTGCCCGCGCCGTGAACGCGACGAGCGCCGCGTCCGGCGAGAACATCCGCGCAAACGGCGCCGGGGCCAGCATGATGAGTGCCCACAGCGCCGCCGAATACAGCAGGCACACCCGCACCAGCAGCCGGAACGTCGCGCGCACGCGGTCGGCGTTGCCCGCGCCGTAGTTATAGCTCGTGATGGGCTGCGAGCCCTGCGCGATGCCCTGCAGCGGCAGGAGCGCGAACTGCATCACGCTCGAGAGGATTGTCATCGCGCCGACGGCGATGTCGCCGCCGTATTTGAGGAGCGAGGCGTTGAAGCACACGGAGATGACGCTCTCGCTGGCCTGCATCACGAACGTCGCCAGCCCCAGCGAAATGCACGGCAGGAGAAGCCTCGCCGGGATGAAGAAGTTCTCGCGCCGCAGGCGCAGGAGCGTCCTCTTCCCCGTCAGAAATCGCAGCACCCACACGCACGAGAGCCCCTGCGACAGGATCGTCGCGAGTGCCGCGCCGCGCACACCCATCCCCAGCGCGAAGATGAACACCGGATCGAGCACGATGTTCGCCGCCGCGCCGATGAGCACCGTCGTCATGCCGACCTTCGCGAAGCCCTGCGCCGTGATAAACGCGTTCATGCCGAGTGTCAGCTGGACAAAGAGCGTCCCGACGGCGTAGACGCGCATGTAGTCGGCGGCGTAGTCGATTGTGTTCGCACTCGCGCCGAAGGCGAGCAGCAGGTCGCGGCTCCACACCAGCAGCACCGCCGTCAAAACCGCCGAGATCGCAACCTGCAGCATGAAGCACCCGCCGAGGAGCTTCTGCGCCGTCTCCATGTCGCCGCGCCCCATCGCGATGGACGCGCGCGGCGCGCCGCCGGAGCTGATGAGCGCGGCGAAGGCCGAGATGACCATGATGATCGGCAGACACACGCCCACACCCGTCAGCGCAAGGCTTCCGTCGCCGGGCATGTGGCCGATGTAGATGCGGTCGACGATGTTATAGAGCATGTTCACAAGCTGCGCGATCACCGTCGGGACGGCGAGCTTGCGCAGGAGGTTTCCGACCGGCTCCGTGCCGAGAAAGGTCTTGTTATCCGTCACGTCTGCCCCCTCACTCCGCGGCGGTACCGCCGCGCTCAAGGCAGTCCTGATACGTGTCCCAGAGGTCGTCGTTCATCTCAAAGACCGTGCGGCTCACGCGCACGCCGCCCCCGGCGCGCACGCGGCGCAGTGACGCGCAGAACTCGTCCCCCTCGCTGCACTGCCCATACCCGAGGAGCATGTAGTTGTTGCGCCGCGTCCACTCGCGCAGAGCCACCGTCTCGCCGCAGTAGGGGCAGACGCACTGCCCCATCTCCGGGTCGGCCTGCGCCGCGGCGAGGGAGGCAAACTCCCTTCCGTCCACAAGACCGGCCCGCCGGTCGGCAGGATATCCGACATAGCGCAGCGTATACTCCTCCATGCACGCGGCGAGATCCATCCGCTCCATGACGCGCACGGTATTGCGCGCGTCGTTGAGCGCGTCATGTGCGCGGTCAGGCCTGATGCCGAGCAGCTCCATCGCTCGCTCGAGCGAGCACTGCCGCTCCTCGCGCAGGATCTCGTGGCCGAAGATCCGCTGCAGGTCATAGCACGGGAAGTCCTCCGTCTCAAGGCCGTGCATGATGAGGTTATCGAGCAGGACGGGGATGTCGTCCGTCCCCCACGCGCACAGGCAGCACTCCTCCCCGCACCAGTCGCGGAACGCCCGGTACGCCGCCGGGAAGTCCGGTGCGCCCTCCAGCTCCTGCGGCCGGATTTTCGTCAGGCGCACGACGTCGCCGTTCATCACGGGGTAAAAGGCGGGTCTGATGAACGTCTTGAACTCGTCCACGACCTCGAGCTGCGCGTTTAGCTTCAGCGCGCCGATCTCAATGATCTCCGAGTCGAAGAAAAACGGCTCCCGGATGGCGCCGCCCGCGTCGAGCGGCTGGTTCCATTCGAGATCCAATACAATACAGGAAAATTCTCCCACGCGTACCCACTCCTATCGTCCGACAGAATACAAGCTATTGTACCGCAGTCTCCGCCCGTTCGCAAGCCGGAACGCGCAAAAATACCCGTCAGGCTGTACCTGGCGGGTATGGGGGATCTGCTTATCCCGCGGCGGCTTCACCCGGATCGGGCGTCGGGGCGGGATCCGGGGTCGGCTCCGGGGCGGGATCCGGGTTCGGCTCCGGTGTGGGATCCGGCGCGGGCGCGGCCTTGCCGACGAGGACGATCTTGTCGCGGGACTTATAGTCGCTCACGGCCTCGAACGTGCTCGACAGCAGCGTCCCATTCGCGGAGTAGACGTTGCGCCACGTCTTGACGTAGTAGCCCGTGTAGGGGTACTGCTCCACGCGCTGCACGCCGCCGGCGAGCTCATCCGTCTCCTGATAGACGGTCTTCCAGTCCGTGGAGGAGAGCGTCTTGCTGACCATGCGGACATAGGTGCCGTCGACGTTCGTGCCGTAGATCTTAACGGTGAGGTTGTTGTTATAGTAGCTCGTGACGATCTTGATGGGTAGTTCGTGTTGTTGCGGAAGATGAAGTCCGGCCCGCCCCAGCTGACCGTCGCGTCGCAGCCGAAGGTAATGTAGCTCGGCGCGTAGCGGTGGCAGTCGCGCTTGACGATCTCGAGGTTCGACAGCAGCGCCGCGTAGTAGAGCGTCGAGGACGTCTGGCAGATGCCGCCGCCGATCTCGTCGACCGTTTTGCCGCCGACATAGGCGGGCGCGGCCTTGTAGCCGCGGGCCGCCGTGCGCTGGCCGACGACGGCGTTATAGTTGAACTCGTCGCCGGGGTTGAGAATATAGCCGCTGCAGGCCGCGGCGGAGAGCTTCACGTTGCCGCGGCGCTCCGACGAGCCGCCGACAGAGGTCGTATAGCTGCCGAGCACATCGCGGAAGAGCACCTTCTCCAGCTGCTCGGTCGTGACGGTGGGATAGGTGATGGCCGCGGGGATTTCCAGCTCGCTGCCCGGCTCCGCCGCGTCGACGAGTGCCTTCGCGCTCTCCACGTCGAACGCGACGCCCGGACGGGAGGTGATCAGCCCGCCGCTCACCTTATTGTAACCGGCCTCGACCTTGTCGCCGCCGATGGCCTCGTTCACGGCGTCGAGATCGAGCGGCGCAGCGGGCGACATCTCATAGCGGCAGGCGACGCTCTCAGGTATCCCCTCCCCCAGCGCGGCGGCGAGGTCGGCGGTGAGCGCCGCACCGTCCACCGTGCGCCCGTCGAGGGGCTTTGTCACATAGAAGCCGTCGGTCTTGCCGTCCTCTAAGCGGTAGCTGCCGTCGACCGTCTCATAGCTCAGGGCCGCGGCGAGCGTGTCCGCTTCGGCGGTGAGCGCCGCTTCATCCACCGTCAGGCGCGGCGCGGCGGATGTCTTTTCCACCCAACTGCGCACAAGGTGCCAGCCGTCACGGAAGAAATTGCCGCTGTGGGAGCTGTCCCACGCGGCCGCGGCCGCGTCCTCCGCGCGGACGGAGACACCCAGCTCTGCGAGCGTCACCTGCTGTACGCTCCCGCCGTCGACAGTGAGGTCAATCTTCGTATCGGCGCAGGCCTGCGCGCCCCGCTCGAGCCAGCGCTCCTGTGCCTGTTCGCGCGTCAGGCCGCCGAGCTCCACGCCCAGCACCTCCGTGCCGGAAAAGATCCGCTGGCTGCCGTGCGCGGCGGCGCAGACACCGACCGCCGCCAGCACCACCACCGCCGCGGCGACGGCAAGGCCGAGCCAGACGGCGCGGCCCTTCTTTTTCTGTTTCTGCAGGGCTTCCTGCGAGGGGTCCCGGTGTTCTCTCTCTGCCATACACACCCCATCCTTTCCTGCTGCCCTCCATATGGGCAGACTACGTTAGGATACAGTATACGCCCTCCGCGCGCAGAATACAATCACAATTCCGTTACAGTCCCCACTCTTTCGCGCGCTTCGCGGCGCTTGGGGATGGAGATGGTCAGCTGAATCTCGCCGTCGGTGTCCTCGCGGTTCCAGCGGGCGGGGATGCCCGCCGCGTGCATGAGCCGCAGCCCGCGGTCGACGCTGTTGAGAAACAGGCGCACGTCCTTGATGATATAGGTGCTGCGTCCCTTGGGCGGGATCGTGCGCAGCGCGGCAAGCCGCTTTTCCACATAGGCCTCCGTCTGGGCGACGTTCCAGCCCGCCGCGCCGATGCGCTCGACGGCAAGGCGCTGCTCCTCCCCGTCCGGCAGGCGCAGCAGCGCCCGCGCGTGGCGCTCGGTCAGGGCGTATTTCTGCGCGGCGGCGCGCACCGGCTCCGGCAGGCGCAGCAGGCGCAGCTTGTTGGCGACGGTGGACTGGGACTTGCCGAGCTTCTCCGCAGCCTGCTCCTGCGTGAGGTCATAGCGGCGGATGAGCCGGGCGAGGGCGTCGGCCTCCTCCCAGTAGTCGAGGTCGCGGCGCTGGAGATTTTCGATGAGCGCGAGCAGAGCCGAGTCCTCCTCCCCCACCCGCGCAATCAGGCACGGCACCTCGCGCAGCCCGGCCAGCCGCGCCGCGCGCAGACGGCGCTCCCCCGCGAGGAGCTCGAAGTCCCCGCCCGCGCGGCGGACGGTCAGCGGCTGGAGAATGCCGTAGCAGCGGATGCTCTCGGCCAGCTCCGCGAGAGCGTCCTCCGGGAAGCTCCGCCGGGGCTGCTGCGGATTGGGGCGGATGCGTGTGGTGGATATGTACTGGACGCGCGTGGACAGAAAGTCGCTCTTTTGCTGGAGTTTCATGTGTACCGCTCCCTTTTTCCTGATTTTTCTTCAGTATAGCGAAAAAGCGGCGCAAAGCGCGGCAGAATCTGTCGGGAAATTTGAAAGTTGTCGGGGATTTTTTGTTTTGATTTATGTTTTGGCGCAGGCAGCCCCGCGCGGCGCAGATTTTTGTAGGGGTCGGCGCCCCCTACGCCCCGCGATCGGCGAAACGGCTCCTACATTTTAGATCTTCAGCGGCAGCGGCGCAGGAGCAGAGACGATACTACATTTCGGCACCGTCCTACCGAAACCCTACTTGCCGACCGGGAAAGGAAGTCAAGAAACCTTGGTTTCTTGCGCATCTTTGGTGACTTTCTGTGCGAGCAGAAAGTCACCCGCCGGATGCAGGACCAGCCGATTCACCCCCCAACCCCGCGCTAAAACGGGGCGTCGGGAACACCGCCCCCCTACGGACGTTGGAAGAAGTCCGCCGTTTAAACGCAGCGGGTCACACAGGCTCCGCCCTACAAATTTCTACTGAAAGCCACGCCATTACACGCAAAAAACGTCCCCGGCGAAAGCCGAGGACGTTTCCACACCTATATAAATATCACTTCTCGCCGCGCTGGCGCTTGAGCTGGCGGATGTCCGTCCCGATGAACGGCAGGATCGTATACTCCCCCTCGATGCGGGAATAGACCTGCTGCGAGTAGCGTCGGCCGATGTCCTCGGGGGTGAGGTTCGTGCTGATGATCGTGCTCTTCATGCCGAGCAGGCGGCCGTTGATGAGCTGATAGAGCGCGCTCTGGACGAACGTGCTGTTCATCTCCGTGCCGAGATCGTCGATGATGAGCAGGTCGCACTGGTCGAGGCGCCGAGTCTCCTCGTCGTCTTCGTCCCCGCGGCGGAACTTCGCGTCCTCGAGCAGGGAGAAGATGTGCGACGCCGTATCATACACAACGGAATAGCCGTCCTCGCTCACGACGCGCGCGATGCAGGCCGAGAGGAACGTCTTCCCCAGCCCCGGCGCGCCGAAGAGCAGGAGATTGCCGCCCTCCTGGCCGAAACGGTCGGCATAGCGGCGGCAGACGGCGAGGTGGTGCTCCATCGTCTCGCGCGGGGAGCGGCTGAGACTGCCGCGGTCGGGGGAATAATAGTCCAGCCGGAACGTCTCGAAGCTCTGTGAGCCGATGTCGAGCATGCGCGAGAGCTCCTGAATCTGCTCGCGGGCATAGTAGCTCTGCAGACACGAGCAGACGCGCCCGTCGCGGTATCCCGTGTCGCCGCAGAGCGGGCAGCGGGGGCGCTCCTCGAGATAGTCGGCGGGATAGCCGAGCTTTTCGAGCAGCTCGCGGCGCTCGCGCTGCAGGCTGAGGTTGTCGTCGCGGATGACGCGGATGGCGGGGACGGGATCCGTCCCGCGGCGCAGCGCCGAAGAGATGATGCGGCTCATCGTGCCGCGCAGCTCGCGGTCTATCTCCGCAAGGCGCGGCTCCTGTGCAAAGAGGGCGCGGCGGCGCTGGTCGGCCTGGTTCTGGCGGCGCTGCTTGTCCTCCGAAAACCGGGCGAGCGCCCGGCGCATGATTTTTCCGTCGTATGACATCGCTTCTCCCTCCTCACCACTTCAGGTACTTTTCCACCGCCGTGTTCTGCTGCTGCGTGGGGGCGGGCTGCTTGCCGCGGCTGCGTCCCTCGTCGGCGGCCTGCTCCGGTGTGTGGCGGTTTTCCTCGTGCCAGCGGCGCAGGATCCCGTTGAGATAGCGCCAGTTCAGCTCCTGCTTTTTCAGGATCGTCTTTTCATAGGCGATGGCCACCGTCTCCGGCGGGAAGCCCATGTTCATCCAGCCGGTGATATACTTCTCCTCGGCGGGGATGGGGCGGCGGTCGCCGAGACGGAGCACCTGCATATACGCGGCGAGCTTCGACTGGCGCGCCTTGTACTCGCGCAGGTACGCCGCGGCGCTCTCCTGATCGAACAGGCCCTGCTGCGCCCAGTAGTAGCCCTCCTTCTCGATCTGGTGGATCGTCGGGCGGCGGCCCGGGCCGTAGCGCCGCTCCGTGCGGTCGACGCAGTGGCTCACGAGGAGGAAAATGACGTCCGCCGGGAGCCCGACGGCGCTGTATAGATTCATGAGGCTCTTGAGGTCGGTCGTGTTGAGCCTCTTGCCGAGCAGATTCTGCGTCTGGTCGGTGAGCATACGGAACTCGCCGTCCTCCTCGAGCGCGCGGCGCACCTCCTCGGTCGTGTAGGCGACCGGCTCCTGCGCCGGCTCCTGCGGCTGCGGCCGGACGGGGCGGTCGATCAGCCCCAGCTCCTGCAGCGCCGTCTCCGCCGCGCGCAGGCGCAGCTCGCTGAAGCGCAGGCTCTGCATCAGGCGCTGCGGCTCGATGGCGCCGTCGTTTCGCAGCAGGCAGAGGTAGAGCAGCGCCGCGTCCCCGTCGCCCCGGCCAAGCAGCCGGTCGATCTGATCGGCACGCAGGACGACGCTCTTTTCGCCGTCCCGCAGAATATATCCGGCCATGACGCCGCCCCCTTTCCGTTTCGTTTCAATCCTTTAGCCTTTTATTTTACACGAAATCCCCCGCGCCGTAAAGCGGCGGCGCGCGTTTTTTCAGAAAATTCAGCATTTCGCCAGAAAGTTCTTTTCCCGGCCGGATTTTGTGCTATAATTAATCTGTATAGCTATCTGCGGAGCCATGCGCCGCGGCGCGTGGCCGTGAGGAAATAAAGGAGGGTCACCCTATGGCAAACAAAGTGACAATGACGATTGCGGGCGAGGAGTATACCTTCGTCGCCGACGAGAACGCCGCCTACATGGAGAAGGTCTGCGGCATCGTGGATAAGCGCATGACCCAGCTGACGGACGCCAAGGTCAGCCGCAGCGACGCGGCGGTGCTTGCGGCGGTCAATCTGACCGACGAGCTGCTCAAGTCGCAGGACGCGGCGGAGAACCTGCGCCGCCAGATCAAGTCCTATCTCGACGAGATCTCCGATCTCAAGCGCCAGCTCTTCAAGGCGCAGAACCAGCAGGGCCACCAGCAAAACCGCAAGTGATGGAGAAGGCATCGATGGAGCTTCTCTCGCCCGCCGGCTCGCGCGAGGCGCTTGAGGCCGCCGTACAGAGCGGCGCGGACGCCGTCTACATGGGCTTCGGCGCGTTCAACGCCCGCCGCAGCGCGAAAAATTTCACGGACGACGACTTTGCCGCCGCCGTACACTACTGTCACCTCCACGGGGTAAAGGTCTATCTGACGCTCAACACGCTGCTCACCGACCGGGAGCTGCCGCAGGCGGCGGACGCGCTGAAAAAGGCCTCTGCCATGGGGGTCGACGCCGTGCTCGTGCAGGACTGGGGCCTTTGGCACATGGCGCGCGAGGCCGCGCCGGACGTCCCCCTGCACGCGAGCACGCAGATGAGCCTGTTCACCCTCGGCGGCGCGAACTTCGCGGCGAAGCTCGGCATGGAGCGCGTCGTGCTCGCGCGGGAGCTGAGCGCGCGGGACATTGAGACGATCTGCCGCGCGTGTCCCGCGGAGGTCGAGGTCTTCGGCCACGGGGCGCTCTGTATGTGCTACTCCGGGCAGTGCGAGATGAGCGCGGTCATCGGCTCGCGCAGCGGCAACCGCGGCGCGTGCGCCCAGCCCTGCCGCCTGCCCTACGGGGTGGACGGCCCGTGCCGCGGCGGGCACCCGCTGAGCCTGAAGGACGCGAACCTCTCGGACTATCTGCGGCAGATGGAGCAGATGGGCGTCGCGTGCGTCAAGCTCGAGGGGCGGATGAAGCGGCCGGAGTATGTGGCCGTCATCACCGGGATCTACCGGCGGCTCATCGACGAGCGGCGCGCCCCGACGCGCGAGGAATCGCAGCAGCTCGAGCGCGCATTCTCGCGCAGCGGCTTCACCGACGGATACTGGCGCGGGAGAACGGGCGCGGACATGTTCGGCGTCCGCCCCGAGGACGCCCGCTGGCCGGAGGACTGGTTCGCGCAGGTGCGCAAGCGCTATGAAAACGGACAAGAAAACCGACCCCGCGCGGTCACGCTGCGCTGCACGGTGCGCGCGGGGCAGCCCGCGCAGCTGGAGGCCGTCTGCGGCGGCTGTGCCGCGGCGGTCGAGGGCCCTGTCCCCGAGGCGGCGCGCAGCCGCGCGCTGACGGCGGAGGAGCTGCAGACGCGGCTGGGTAAGACCGGCGGCACGGCCTTCCGCGTGGAGCGCTGCAGCGTCGCGCTCGACGAGGGGCTGATGCTCCCGGCGAGTGCGGTGAACGCCCTGCGGCGCGACGCGCTCGCGGCGCTGGAGCGGGCGCTCACGGCCGTCCCCGAACGGCGGACGGCGGCGGTCACGCCCCTGCCCCCGGCGGCGCCGGGGCCGCGCCAGCCGCAGCTCACCTGCTCCGTCTCGCGCGCCGACCAGCTGAGCGACGCGCTCGCCGGGTGCGCGATGCTGTATCTGCCGCTTGAGATCCTGGACGAGGTCGACCTCGACCGGTACGCGGCGCGCACGAAGCTCTGCGCCGTGCTCCCGCGCGTGTTCCGCACGGAGGACGAGGCGCTCTTCCGCGAAAAGCTGCAGCGCTTCCCGCAGCTGTCTGCCGTGGCGGTGGGCAACCTCGGCCACCTCCCCATTGTGGAGGGGCTGGGGCTGGAGGTGCGCGGCGACTTCGGGCTGAACGTGTTCAACTCCCGCGCGCTGGCGTTTCTGCGTGAGCTGGGGCTCGCGAGCGCGACGGTCTCGTTCGAGCTGCGCCACCAGCAGGTGCGCGACCTCGCGAAGCTCCTCCCCTGCGAGGGGATCGTCTACGGACGGCTGCCGCTGATGGTGATGGAAAACTGCATCACAAAGAATAACGTCGGCTGCCGCCATGGCGCGGGCAGCACCCTGACCGACCGGACGGGGGCGCAGTTCCCCGTGCAGTGCGTCTACGGCTGCCGCAACGAGATCGAGAACAGCCTGCCCCTCTTCCTCGCCGACAAGGCCGAGTGGCGCGGGTGCGGACTGACGAGCGCGCGCCTGCGCTTCACGACGGAGACGGCGGATGAGTGCGCCGCCGTACTGCGGCGTTACCGCGGCGAGGGCGACTACGCGCCGGAGAAATACACCCGCGGGCTGTTCTACCGGGGCGTCGAGTGATACAGACTGTTATATTTCACAGAAATTTTACAATTAGTTT